>ERZ857785.82-NODE-82-length-121438-cov-10.773897_pt1 | contig 121438 bp, 101 predicted proteins | sample MGYA00519763_ERZ857785 | MGnify/ENA primary metagenome ERZ857785 (study PRJEB31778, sample SAMEA3449365) | human gut metagenome | biome: human gut; feature: human-associated habitat; material: faeces | place: United Kingdom | collected 2010/2012 ...
TACTTATTCTGACACTAAAGTCCGTCCATTCCACCTGCATTGCAGGTGGTTTTTTATACCTGTATAAAAAAACAGCCACTCAAACGAGTGGCTGTAAAATAAGCGATTGCTTCACTATGCAATTATTATTTAATTATTAGTGTGTAATCTTCTTTCTGAAAACAACTACTGCTGCACCGGCAAGCATTAGTACGCCTAACAAAATTGCTACTGATGTGCTGTCGCCTGTAGCAACCTTACCTGTAGATGTGCTTGCATTGCCATTGCTGCTGCCATTACCCGGATTTACAACTGATGTTGGGCTGTCAGGTGTAGCAGGTTTTGAAGGTGTAGGTAGATCTGTTGGCTCTGTAACATAATCTGTTGGCTCTGTAACGCCATCTGTAGGTGCGTCTGTTGGAGCTGCTGTTGGAGCATCTGTAGGTGCATCTGTTGAAGCATCTGTAGGTGCGTCTGTTGGAGCTACTGTTGGAGCTACTGTTGGAGCTACTGTTGGAGCTACTGTTGGAGCCTCTGTAGGAGCTGTTGAATCTGTTACGATTACTGCATTTGCACAAAGTGTCTCGGTGTTAAATGTAAACTTAACCGCAACTGCATCATTTGGAATATATAGGTGTGCGTTGCTGTCAAGACCTACTGCAGGACCTGTTGTGTTGAATGAGAAGTCCCAAGCATGGTCAGCCAAAACCTTGTAGTCAACATCGGAATCCTTCTGCTCCTCTGTTACAGGTACTACAAGCTCATAAAGACCTGTTTCAGTATTTAGAACCATGTCATACTTGTCAGCTGTCGGATCCCATGATGGGTCGAACAAAGCGTCTGAACCTGTTACTGTATAAGTGTGGTCAGCCTTTGGATCGAATGTAGGAGCTTCTGTTGGAGCCTCTGTTGGAGCTGACGCCTCTGTTGGAGCCACTGTAGGAGCCTCTGTTGGAGCTGATGCCTCTGTTGGAGCTACTGTAGGAGCTGCTGTAGGAGCTACTGTAGGAGCTGCTGTTGGAGCCTCTGTTGGAGTGCTTGGAGAAGATGGGTCGTTATTTACAACCCTTAATGTAGTAGTTGTTCTTAAAGCATCGTTATTGGTTACAACATCATTGTTCTCCACATAAACAATATCATTTACAATTGTGTTAATATAGCTTGTACCCGGTTTGTCAACCCTAAGCGTAAACTTTACAATTGTCTGGCTAGGTGTAAATGAACCGGTATTTACAGCTCTTACTAATGAAAAATCAAAAAGATCTCTGTCGAACTCTTTACTTTCTTCCGGGCGTGTTACAACCATTGCACCTGGGAATTTTCCAGCCTGGTAGAAAGCACCTTCGTCGTAATACTCTGTTGAATAGCTCAACATATCGACATTGCTGAATATTTCACCATTCTGTGTTGCGCTTTCCTGATTGAAGAATGTTTTGGTCCAGATACCCGAAAAGCCTGTTAGTTCATCTATTGTAGATGTACCTTCAACTGTGCATTCGATAATATCTCCAACATGGAACTCGTAGCCTGCTGTTTCTGTGGAATAGTTACCGTTAAAATCTGTAACTAAAAGGGTTGCCATTGTGTCATCATCGGCTGCGGAAGCTGTTACTGCACAAGCACATCCTGAAACAGTAAGCATTCCTGCCAATAAAAGACTGGTTAACTTTTTCATCTGACTTCCTCCTGTCAATATACTTGAAATCTTCTATATTATATAATGAACATCTTTATATTGCAATAGCTAAAAGACATTTTTGTTTTAAATAACAATAATCACTTAGGTTATATAGTAAAAAGCACTACATATACTACTGATTATTCTACTGTTACCGATTTTGCCAAATTTCTAGGCTTATCTACATCGTTGCCTCTGTGAACTGCCGCATAGTAAGCAATCAGCTGCAGCGGCACTATTGTAGGGATAGGCATAAGAATATCCTGCATTTTAGGAACTCTTATCAAATAGTCGTATGCCTCCTCATCAATTTCAAAATCCTCTCTGGCAACAAGTATAACCTTGGCACCTCTTGCCTTAACCTCCTTAATATTGCTTACCGTTTTTTCCAGTAAATCTGACTGTGTTGCCACCGCTATAACCGGCATATCGTCTGTAATTAAGGATATTGTTCCGTGCTTAAGCTCACCTGCGGCATAGGATTCGCTGTGTATATATGATATTTCCTTTAGCTTTAGCGAGCCCTCCATACTCAGTGCATAGTCAAGGCCTCTGCCTATGTAAAGCAGGCTTTCGGCTGCAACAAGCTTTGTACCTACATACTGGGTTATCTCCAGTGTTTTTTCCAAAACATCAGAAATAATTCCCGGCGTGCTTTGCAGCTCTGCGGTTAAAGCTTTACATTGCTGCTGTGTTATTGTACCCTTTGCCAATGCCAACTCAAACGCAAACAGGTACATTACAGAAAGCTGTACTATATATGCCTTTGTAGACGCTACGGCAATTTCAGGGCCTGCGTGTGTATAGATGAGCATATCTGCCTCACGGGCAATTGAGCTGCCCTTAACATTTACTATAGCAAGGGTTTTTGCACCAAGACTCTTTGCCAAACGCATTGCGGCAAGGCTGTCGGCTGTTTCGCCGGACTGTGAAATTATTATAACCAAATCGCCTTCACCTACAAGGGGATTTCTGTATCTGAATTCCGAAGCCATATCTACCGTAACAGGCACCTTGGCAAGCCTTTCAATAACATACTTGCCAACCAAGCCGGCGTGCATAGCCGTACCGCAGGCAACAATATAAATTTGCTTAAAGCTCTTTATTTTTTCCAGATTAATGGAGCATTCCTCCAGGTTAGGCATACCGTCCACTATTCGAGGCTTAATTGTAGTGTTGATAGATGTTGGCTGTTCGTGTATTTCCTTTATCATAAAGTGAGGATAACCGCCCTTTTCGGCAGCGTCCATATCCCAGTCAGCCGTCATAAGCTCCTTATCCTCTACAATATCGCCGTGGTCGTCATAAATTGTAACCTTGCCGTCTTCAAGCCTAACAATTTCGTCATGGTCAAGCAAATAGTAATCCTTTGTGTAGTTTATAATAGCCGGTACATCGGAAGCAATAAAGCTTTCGTTCTTTCCTACGCCTACTATAAGCGGGCTTTCACGCCTTGTTGCAAACACAACATCAGGAAAATCCTCAAATACAATTCCCAAGGCAAAGGAGCCCTCAAGGTCCTTTATGGTTCGCTCAATAGTAACAATAGGCTCCATTGGATTTTTCTTGTAATAATAGCCCAGCAGCTTTGCCACAACCTCGGTGTCGGTGTCGCTTAAAAACCTTTCGCCATGCTCTATTAGGAATTCCTTTAAAACCTTATAGTTTTCAATAATTCCGTTATGTACTATAGTTACCTTTTCGCCGCTGTGAGGGTGCGAATTAATATCGGACGGTTCGCCGTGGGTTGCCCAACGGGTGTGACCGATGCCTACATTGCCCTGCGGCTTGCCATCAACCTCCATTTTAGCTACAAGGTCTTTTAGTCTGCCCTTGCACTTTGCCACCTCTATTTTACCTTTTTCAAACACAGCTATACCCGCAGAGTCGTAGCCCCTGTATTCCAGTCTGCTTAAAGCATCTACAAGCACATCGCTGCAATCTCTGTATCCACTGTAACCAACTATTCCACACATAAGTAATAAATCCTCCCAGATTATTGTTTTTTGTTTGTTCTATGCTTAAAGGTAGGAACGATTTCAGCCAAAAGCCTTAATGATTCCTCAGAATTATTTGACAGAGCAGCCGACTTCAGCTGCTCATACTGGCGTATAAACCTGTCTTTGTCTATAATTATCTGTTTACCTGTAAAAATCTTTTGGTTGTCTGTTTTCTTTAAGCCCTCTTCGTCCATAAGCAGCTCCTCGTACAGCTTTTCTCCCGGACGAAGTCCTGTAAATTTAATCTGTACATCCTTATACGGAACCTTGCCATACATTCTTATTAGGTTCTCTGCTAAAGTAACAATCTTTACCGGAGCACCCATATCAAGCACAAATATTTCTCCGCCCTTAGCCATAGCTCCTGCCTGCAGCACAAGAGAAACAGCCTCCGGAATTGTCATAAAGTATCTTATAATCTCCGGATCTGTTACCGTTACCGGCTTGCCTGTTTCTATCTGTCTTTTAAACAAAGGAATAACCGAGCCGTTAGAGCCAAGCACATTGCCAAACCTTGTTGTTATAAACTCTGTTTTTGAGCCTGACTGTGCCATATACTGCACTATCATTTCACAGCAGCGTTTTGTCGCCCCCATAACATTGGTAGGATTTACAGCCTTGTCGGTAGAAATCATAATAAACTTCTTGACTCCCGTAAGGTCAGACAGCTTTGCTACATTATATGTACCCACTACATTGTTTTTTACTGCTTCCTCGGGAACATCCTCCATTAAAGGAACATGCTTGTGGGCAGCTGCGTGGAAAACGATGTCCGGCTTATAAGTACGGAAAATCTTTTTCATTTTTTCATAATCTCTTACCGAAGAAATAATGGTTTCAAGGTGAAGATTGTCGCCATAATCCATTATAAGCTCCTGCTGAATGTCATAGGCGTTATTTTCGTATATATCGACAATTATTATAAGCTTTGGCTCAAAGGACGCTATCTGCCTGACAAGCTCGGAGCCTATTGAACCGCCTCCGCCTGTAACCATACACACCCTGCCCTTAATAAGCTCTTTGGTAGGGGTTTTGTCAAACGAAATAGGCGGACGCCCTAATAGATCGTTTACATTTATGTCGTTCATCTGGCTTATAACCGTACGGCCTTTACGGTCATTGCCCTTTTTGCCGTTTTCGTATTCGTCAAAAATAAGATTGCTGACATACGGTATTACCTTTATATGGCAAGGTGTTTTTGAACACTCGCTTAAAATCCTTCTTCTGTCCTCCTCACCGCAGGACGGTATAGCCATTAGGATTGTGTCAATTTCTTCACTTTCGCAGACGCTTTGTATTTTATCCGTCCTTCCTAAAACAGGAATACCCAAAACCTTAGCTCCGGTAAGACGAGGGTTGTCGTCTACAATGCCTACAATATTGTAGACCTGTGCTGCTTCGTTGGCCTGAGCGGCATCGTTGACCTCTTTAATAATAATTTTTCCGGCTTTGCCTGCACCAACCAGCAGAGTTCTTGACTTGCCGGCACTCTCTCCTGCCTTTACTATTGTCAAAAATGTTCTTCTGAATATAAGTCTAAACAATATAACCCCTGTACACGCCAGTAAAAATTCTACAGCAATAAACCAATACAGATTTGCCTGCCCTGCGTTAGCATAAAAAACTCCTGCCACTGCCATAATTAAATTTACCGCAAAGGCTATAGTTGTACCCAACACACAGGAGGCATAATCCTTTAGCTTAAAATACCTCCACATTTTTGTATAAGCACCGCATACCCACATTGTAAAAAAGCCGATAACAGCCATAACAAATATTTGAAGCGTAAGGGTTGAGGTATGCACCGAGCCTATTTTAAAAACTGCCAAAATATAATTTGACAAAAGTGCCGCAATGGCAAATATGAATATATCCGCCGCAGCTAAAACAAGCTTTCTAAAGCTAAAAATTCCAACTCTCTTTTTTAGTTTCATATATAATTTTATCTCCCAAAAACACCTTTATTTTTACCGCATAACGAAATTATTCATAAAAAATCATTTTAGCGAACAATCATTGTCTTAGAGATTTTACAGTTAGGTTTTTAAAATAAAACCCTTCACAATCCGTAAATCCCAAGGAGCTGTCGCTTTTAACTATTTTGTATGTTTTATGAAAAACAGAAACATCGCCGATAAACGCATAAACATCTACCTCATTCTTTTTGTAGGTATAGCCTACATAGGTATCCCTTCCGTCAATTTTGTATGTACAGCCGGATACTCTGCCCTGCTTATCGTAGTCGAACTTAATTTGATCGTTAGACGGATCCTCCTTTGTTAAATCCACCTCAACCACAAGTCCCGGTGCCTTGAAGCTGCTGATAATAGCGCCCATAGGCACAGACGTAGCAGTAGGTGTGTTTTCGGCTGACCGGTCAGCCGAGTCTGAGCAGCCGCAGGCTGCCAGCTGAACAACCGCTGTAAAAATCAAAAAAAGCAATAGTATTTTTTTCATAAAGCTCCACCTTTCATCACTATAATCACACCATAGTATACCATACACAACAAAAAATAACAAGTTATCGGAGGCCTCAAATATTGACAATAATTGCACCGCCTGAAATATTTTTTTTACTGCAAAAGGCAGTATTCCAAAAAGATATAAAAAACAGCGGGGTGTAAGCAACCCCGCCTAAGAAATTAATCTCTTCTTTTTCCAAACAGTCTAAGCAGATACAAAAACAGATTTATATAATCCAAATACATCTGCAAAGCACCTATTATGCTTAGCTTTTCCAGTGCCTCGGCGTTTCCGCTAAAGGCATAGTAGCTTTTCTTGATTTTATTGTTGTCATATATGGTAAAGCCCATAAAAATCAATACGCCGGCACAATTTATAATAATATTGTTCATTGGTGTACGGATAAAGAACATAGAAATCAAGGAGTAAATCAGCAGTATAATCAACGCCACCGACAGTATCACTCCGAATTTAGACATATCCCTTTTGCTGGTAAGACCTATTACCGCCAGCACCAAATACATAACCGCAGTTACGGCAAAGATTTCAACAACAGACCTAAGCTCATACATAAGCAAAACCGGAGCTGTAATTATACCAATATCCGCCGAATATACTATAAAAATTATTTTAGCCGCCAGTGGCGGAAGCTTAGTAACAAAAAAGCCCATAGTAAAGGCAAAAATAATGCTTAACAGTGCCGCTATGCCATACATAGCAAAGTTGTTTTCCAAAAAGCTTACTACATCTCCCGACGCAATAGTCATATAAAACGCAAGTCCAAAGGTTATAGCCAAGCCAAAGAACATCCAAAGGTAGGTTTTTGCCATATACCTTGCAAAGCCCTGAGATGTATCTGTTGGGGCATAGCCCCTGTTATAGCTTTGGTAGCCGTCATTGTAGCTGTTGTTATAGCTGCTGTTGTAGCCACCGTTGTTATAGCCGTTTTGGTTTGCATTCTGTCCGCCGTTGTAGTAGTACCCCGGACCATGATAGTTATTGTCAGGTTCGTTTGGGTTCCTCATTAAAATCACTCTCCCATTTAATTAATAATATGTTTATATATAGTCAATATAATCCGTAAAGACCTTTGACTTAATGAACTCTGTGTCTTTAAACTTGGCTGAAAGCTCCTTTACCAAAAAGTCCACCACAACATCCTCTGTTCTGTAATGACCTGCGTCTATTACAGTTAAATTTATGCTGTGAGATTCCAATATATAATTATGCTTAATTTCTCCTGTTACGAAAGCCTCTGCTCCAAGCTCACTTGCCAAATATATATACTCGCCGCAGGCACCTCCGCCTACAGCCACACGCTTTATTTTATTTTTAATATCGGTAAAGCGTACGCCGGTGCAATGAAGCTTCTCCTTAACAAGCTGTGCAAGCTGCCTTGAGCTAAGCGCCTTGCCATCAATATTGCCCACGGCAATACCCTCGCTGTCAAGGGTAATGTCCTTTAGTCCCAAAGCGTTTGCCATACAAATATTTACGCCCTTAGGGGAAAGATCCAGGTTTGTATGTGCACAAATTGCGTTTATATCCTTTTGTGCCAGCATATAGGCAACATCTGTGTTTTTTACCTGCCGCACCGGCTTAAATATTACAGGGTGGTGGCTTACAATAAGGTTTGCTTTTAGCTTTGCCGCCTCCGCCACAACCTCAGGGGTTATATCCAGTGCAACCAGTACCCTTTGTACCAAGCCGTTGCTGTCCCCCACCAATATGCCCGCATTGTCGTAATCCAGTGCTGTGTCAAAGGGTGCAAAGCTGTCAATAAAGCTGTATATTTCATGTACAGTAGGCTTGTTTTTCGGTACAGCTCCGCCTTCTGCATACTCTGTAAGCTGGTTTCCGTAATCTTCGTATTTTTTCCCGTCACTGCTAAAGCAATTTGAGGTAAGTATGCCCCTGCCCTTTTTTAACAGTGCAGTGCCTGCCTTTGCTATATAGCTTTTTGCACAGTCACCGTCCTTAGGTGAAAGCCTGCCGTAGTATTTTAGTATGCCTATATTGTGCTTTTTATTACCTGTATAATAAACGCTCATAACAGAATAAATTTTGCCCTCTGCCTCTGTAGCTTTTTCGGCTTCTATTTCAAAGCCGTTTTCATACAAATATTCACGCAAGACCTCTGCCTTTGTCATAGGCTGTAAAATAAAATGGTATCTGCTGTTTTTTACCCAAGGTGCGGCGTTTAGTATGCCCAAGATAAGCTCGCCGCCCATACCGGCTATAATAATATCATCTGCCTCATCAGGCTGAATATTTTCCAGTCCGTTTGACAGTCGCAGCTGTACCATATTTTCGGCATTGTATTTCACAACTGTTTCTTTTCCTCGCTGTAGGGGCTTTGGGTTAATATCCGCCGCCACTGCCTGCACCGCTGTGGAGCTTTTGCACAGCCACACCGGTAAATATGCGTGGTCTGTACCAATATCCGCCACCTTAACGCCCTTGCGAACAAAGTCGGCACACAGGCTGAGGCGATTGTCCAAATGTAAGCTTTTGTCCATAATCATTAATAGTCCTTATATAAAATATGGCGGCTGGTAAATTCAACCGGCCACCATAAATGTACAAATCAATTTCAGTTACTTGTTGTCTGCAATATGGTTGTTAATTTTCTCTACCATTTCGTCAGCGTCAACACCGTGCACCATACAAGCCTCTGCTAAGCTTTCGCCTCTTGAAGCCGGGCAGCCCAAGCAGTGCATACCCATTTCCATAAAAATAGGTGCTGTTGAATTGTCAAAGTCCAAAATATCGCCAATTAATGTATCTTTTGTAATTTTCATTAAGATTTCCTCCGTTCCATGCCAGCAGCATTCCTGCTACTTTTACTTATTATACCCCAAACATTGTTTCTATGCAATATGCTTAACAAAATGTTTATAAAGTACTTTTACGCCCTTGTGCCTGCCAACTGAGGTGTAACATAAAGAGTTTTATTTTTTACATAAATAACCATACCCGGCTTTGCTCCTGACGGCTTGCTGACATTTCTAACCTGTGTGTAATCAACGGGAACCTGCGAGCTGTTTCTGGCCCTGCTGTGGTATGCCGCCAGCTGTGCCGCCTCTGTAAGGGTAGCTTGGTCAACCTCCTTGCCCTCTGTAAGTATAATGGCGTGGGTGCCGTGTATATTTTTTGTGTGAAGCCAAATGTCGTTTTTAGATGCTGTTTTTAGTGTAAGCTTGTCGTTTTGCTTGTTGTTTCTGCCTACAAGTATTGTAAAGCCATTTGACGATATAAATTTAAGCGGAGGCAATGAGGCCGTTTTTTTCTGCTTGCCTCTTGGTGCCTTTGCATAGCCCTGCTCAACAAGCTCCGCACGAATTTCTGCAAGCTCCGCTTCTGTTGTGGCTCTGCCAAGCTCCTCCAGCACGGTTTCTATATACTCCAGGTCTTCCTTTGCCTTTTCTATCTGCACCCTTAAAACCTGCTCGGCTGTTTTTGCCTTGCGGTATTTTTTGTAATACTGCTGTGAATTTTGGGTAGCTGAAATTGCCGGATTCAGTGCAATTGTTATAGGGCTGTTGTTGTCATAATAATTTTCAACCGTAACCCTGCTTGCACCCTTTTCTATTCTGTATAAATTCGCCTGCAAAAGGTCGCCCTTTATTCTAAGCTCTTCACGGTCAACCGATGTTGAAAGCTCCGCTGTTTGAGAATTAATTTTTCTTGACAGTCTTTCCAAGGTGTTTGTAAGAAGACGGTGCAAGTCCTGCGACTTAGCCTTCATACGCTCTGCGGTATCCCGTTCGTTAAAAAAGCTGTCTAATAAAGCACTGAAGCTTTCCTCTCTTTTTACCTGTGCTGTGTCGCCATACTGTGTAATATCAATAAAGCCAAAGTCCATAGGCTTGCGGTTTACCACAACCATACACGGCGTGCCGCTGCACTGCTTAAGCTGTGCGGCTGTTCTCTCAATGAAAAATAAAAGGCGTTTTTTATGCTCCTGTGTAAGAGAGCCTGTTGTAAGGTCTGCCCCCTTGCCTGTAAGATACTCCAGCTCTCGGCAAATTACCGGTGAAAAGCCCTGTATGGTATTAAGCAACGCCTTACTTAGCTTTGTGTCAACCGTTATTGCCTGCAGCCTGTCCAAAATATCCTGTGGACTGCACTCCAAAATATTTATTTTATCCTGTGCCGGAGGCATATTGTACTTTAACCCCGGCAGTACCAAACGCTGTGACGACATTGAAACATCTACCCGTTTTAATGCGTCGATAATAAAGCCGTTTTCGTCTATAAAAATTACATTGCTGTATTTACCCATTATTTCTACTGCAAGGGTAAGCTGAATATGGTCGCCTAAGTCATTTGCTGCGTCAAACTCAAGAAAGATTATTCTTTCCATAGCCTCTTGCCTTGCGTTAATCAGCCTTGCACCGCACAGTCTTTTTCTGAAAAGCATACAAAGCATTGGCGGTACCTTTGGATTTTCGGGGGCATAGCTTGTGAAGTTTATTCTGGGGCTGTTTGCTCTTGCCGACAGCAAAAGCTTGCTTGCACCGTTTAACCCACGCAGACTGAGAATAATTTCGTCCTTATTTGGCTGATAAACCTTTTCAACCCTGCAATTAACCGCATTGTCGTTAATTTCTTTACATATATGTCTTAAATATCCGCCGTCCAGTGCCATACACTACACCTCTCTTCAAATTCATTTGTGATACTTGCCGCCTGTGGAAATTTGAAATCCTCTGTAAATCTGCTCGCAAAGCATTACTCTGGCAAGCTGATGCGGAAAGGTCATTCTTGACATAGACAGCTTTAGCACTGCCATATCTTTAACCTGCTTTGACAAGCCCCATGAGCCGCCTATAATAAAATCTATTTCACTAACGCCCCCAAGTGCGGTTTTGTCAATAAAGCCCGCCAGCTCCTCGGAGGATATTATTTTGCCCTCTATACACAGTGCCGCTACTGCCGCACCCTTACCTATATTTTTAATAATACGCTGTCCCTCTTTTTCAAGCGTGCTGCTTATTTCCGCATCACTTGGATTATCAGGCAGCCTTTCTTCGTTTACCTCTGTTATTTTAAACCTGCAGTAGCCCTTTAGTCTTTTTTCGTACTCTGCCACTGCCATTGTCCAGTATTTTTCCTTAAGCTTTCCCACGCATATAATGTTTACATTCAGCATAGGCGCTCCTTAAAAAATAATACAGCTGCCGTCCGTAACAGTGTGGGCAGCCTCAAGGGTGTAGTCGTCATTTTCCTTCATACCGCATTGCGAAAGTGTGCACCTTGCAGACTCCAACGCAATATGCGGCATATTGTTTTCTTCGCTTAGGTGGGCAAGCAGCAGCCTTGTACTACCCCTTCTAACCAGCCTTGGCAAAAGCCCTGAGCATACTTCGTTTGATAAATGACCGCTGTCTGACAATATTCGTCTTTTAAGCATATACGGGTACACGCCGTTAAGCAGCATATTAACATCATGGTTAGACTCTATGGCAACCACATCGCAGCCCAAAAGAGCCCTTTCCATTTCGGGTGTAACACAGCCTGTGTCGGTAGCTACGGCAAATTTGCGGCCGTCGGGCATTTCTGCCACATAGCCTACGCTTTCGGCACAGTCGTGAGAGGTAACAAAGGAGGTTACCCTTATGCCGGCAGCCTCTGCACCCTTGTTAATTATGTAGCTGTTAAACTTTTCGGGTGCTAAATGCCCCTGAGCGTCCATTTGCTCAAGAGTACCCCGGGTAGCATATACATTTATGCCGTATCGGGAGGCAAGCACACGCACGCCCTTAATATGGTCGATATGCTCGTGGGTTACAAATATTCCCTCAATATTTTTTACATCTATACTGTTGTCGCTCAAAGCCTTTTCTATCTGCTTGGCAGTACGGCCTGCGTCAATTAAAATTCCCTTTCCCCCTGCCGCTACATAGTAGCAATTCCCCTTGCTCCCGCTAAACAGTGGATATACTCTTGACATTTTACCATTTCCTTATAAATTTATTTTAAAAAGGCAGACTTTAAAGGCCTGCCTAAAACTTTCGGTATTATATTACACGCTTACCTTCTCAATATCTGCACCAAGTCCCTTAAACTTTTCAACTACTTTGTCGTAGCCACGCTCAATGTACTTAATACTCGAAATTGTACTTTCACCGTCGGCACACAGTGCCGCAATAATCATTGCCGCTCCGGCACGAAGGTCTGTAGCTTCTACATCGGCAGCCGTAAGGGATTTTACACCGTCTATAATTGCAATTCTGCCATTTACCGAGATTTGTGCTCCAAGCTTTAAAAGCTGGTCAACATACTGGAAACGACTTTCCCAAACTGCCTCGTTTACAATGCTTGTACCCTCTGCTACTGACAGCAGTGCAACCGCCTGCGGCTGCATATCTGTAGGAAATCCCGGATGAGGCATTGTTTTTATGTTGCAGCGTTTTATACCGCCTGTAGCGTCTACCGACACGCTGTCGTCACCCTCGCACACTATAACGCCCATTTCACGCAGCTTAGCTGTAATAGACTCCAGGTGCTTTGGCGTAACATTTTTTATTACCGCTCTGCCCTTTGTAGCGGCAACGGCAGCCATATAAGTACCGGCCTCAATTTGGTCGGGAATTATAGAATATGTTGTGCCGTGCAGACTTTCAACACCCTGTATTTTTATAACATCTGTGCCGGCTCCCTTAATGTTGGCACCCATTGTGTTCAGAAAATTGGCAAGGTCTACAATATGAGGCTCTCTTGCGGCGTTTTCGATTATTGTTGTGCCGTCAGCCTTAACAGCCGCCAGCATAACATTCATGGTCGCACCTACCGAAACAACATCCATATATACATATCCGCCTATAAGCCTGTCTGCCTTAACCTCAATAGCGTCACCGCTGTCAATCAAGCGGTGTTCGGCACCCATACTGGCAAAGCCCTTTAGGTGCTGGTCTATAGGACGCACTCCGAAGAAGCAGCCCCCCGGCATAGCTACCCTGGCATAGCCTCTTTTGCCCAGCAACGCACCCAGCAAATAATACGAAGCTCGCATATTTCTGGCAAGGTCAAACACAGCCTCACAGCTGTTTATAGTTGTTGGATCTACAATATAGGTATTATCGTCCACTTTTTCAACACTTGCACCAATCCGCTGCAATATTTCAAACATAGCTTTAACATCGCTTATGTCCGGAATATTCTCAAGCCGACAAGGCCCATCGGCAAGTATTGTTGCAGGAATAATGGCTACGGCAGCATTCTTTGCACCGCATATTGTCACTTCTCCTGCTAATGGCTTACCGCCACATACTACAAATTTATCCAAGGACTACACCCCTAAATTTCAAATATTTTAAATACTCCTGCTAAGTAAAATACCCCAGACAAAATCAGATACACTCATCAAGCTTAATATATAATAAAAAGCACGCACCCTTTCGCTACGCACCCTTTTTCCATAAAAACACTAACATATATAATAATATAAAATATTATTGTTGTCAACTGTAATAAAGCCAACATATACTTTTGCTATACGCAATTTTTGTGAACATTTAATATTTTGGCTCTATAATAGAATTTCAGGTCATAAAAAGGCTCCTGCTGTACCTGCAAAGCACTGCCGCACCCGACAAAACTGCGTCCTTAATAAAATGCGACTGACAATACAGCGGGCTTTTAGCAGAAGGTACAGCAGAGCCACGGCTAAAGTGAGCTAAAACGGCTCAATAGTGATTTTATTTTGTAAACAATGCACAAATAAGCTGTTTTTATTTCTGCGGCAAAAGTTAGTGAAAGCAAATCCCCTATAGCGAAAAAGGTCGAAATTTAATGCTAAAATTCATTTATAGGTAATATATGACAAATAATTACAGAATAAGCTTCTTATTTATATGCTTTCAGACAGGTAAAATAGCTGCCGTCGGAATTTTTAATTTTAAAAAATTCCGGCTTAAATAAAGGCGGTTTTTTTCTTTTACCGATTTCAGCTGTCAGCTTGGTTTAGGGGAACGGTTTTTATGAAGAAAATTGCAGGTTGTTTGGCAAAGTGCAAAGGGCTTATGCTTTGTGTCGGCGTGTTGGCAGTTACCCTGGTGTTTTCTGTTGGTTTAAGCGTTTACGCTGTGAATAAACAGGTTATAAACAATATAGGAGGCAGTGCAAGGCTTACAGTAAACGAAAGCGGTGCATATGTTGTCAGCTACAGCCACAGCAGTGCGGCTGTAAGCCGTATTACAGACGAGGGCTGCGACACACGCCGTTTTGACACAGAGGGAGAAATTAAAAATATTTATGCAGGTCAAGGCTGTGTTTATGCAATGTGCGTAAGCGGTGATCAAGCCTGCCTAAGCTGTTATTTTTTCAATAACGACTCGGTGTATTATTATCCCTTTAATAATATTCAAATTAACGACAGCTACAAATTTTGCGTAAGCAATGACCGTGTTTTCTTTGCCAAAAGCGGTGAAATTTCTACAACTTTTTACTGCTATTCCGTTTATGGAGAATATCTTTACAGCTTTACTCTTGACAGGGTAACTGATTTTGCCATAAACCAAAGAGAGGACACACTGTTTATTTTGTCACAAGGCAAAATATATACCGTTAATGCCGCAGACAACAGTATGCCGCTGCTGCAAATGCAGACCGATGTTATGTATTCTGAAATATATGTAACAGATAATACGGTTTTTGATTATGATGGCTGTATTGCCGATACCGCCGCAGATGTGTTTATAGAAAGCGGCATACAATGCGGTAAAATAAACGGCGGTGTAGTGAATGAATACTACTGCAGATATTCCGAGGGCAAAATATACGGCTATGATGTAACCGGAGCTGAAAATATATTGTACAGCACCGACTATACGGGCAATGCACAAATGTGCAGCCTTAATGATAATCTTTACCTGCTGTACGACGATGGCACTTTTGAGATAATAAACAGCAACGAGCTTTCCTTTCCTGTAATTCCCACAGTGCCTGCGGAAAATCCGACTGCTTCAGACGCTTCAACAAAGCCCCCTGAAAAGCCTGCTGTGCCGACAGAGCAGAGCAGTGGACATACAGCCCGCATTTTTGCTGTAAACAGCTACAGCTTAGACGCCAAGCGTTCTATTATTTGGGATATACCTGCAGGTACAACAATAGCACAGCTTAAAAACGGAATAACAGCAGACGGCTATGATGTTGAAATATACAGCAAAAGCAATGTAAAGAAAACAAGCGGCAAGGTGGGCACAGACTGTACTATGCGGCTTGAGTATAACGGCAGTAAATACGGGGAATATAAGCTGTCTGTCTTAGGCGATTTGACAGGCGAGGGTAATATAAGCTCCGGCGACGCCACTGCTCTAAGCAAATATTTTATGGAAAGCACAACATTAACAGAGCCGCAGCTTTTGGCGGCGGACTGCAACAAGGACGGAAATGTAACAGGTGCAGACCTTGTAAAGCTGGCAAAAAATAATTTGTAACCACTTAAAGATAAATGCGTATTATATAGTAAAAGTCTTAGGTGGTGAACGGGTATGGGTATGCGACGCCCAAAAAAGAAATGCTGTAACGGTGGCTTAATATTTGGCATTGGATTACTTGTAGGAACACTGCTTCCATGTAGGCTTGTAGTAGTGATTTCCGCCGTTGTAATTTGCATATTGTCTTTATTTGCATTTAAGTATTAATGGAGGTTATGTTATGAAATTTGTAGTAATTGACAATCCAAAGTTCTGGGGCTTTATTTTAAGAAAAATATACGGCATAAAAAAGCTTGACCTTACACAAAGCTAAGCAAGCACACTGTAAACTTAGATTTGGCTGTTTATAAAATACAGCTTGCTTTAACAATGTAACCTAGACTTTTGCAAATGTTAAGCACCGCCAAGTGTAATATCAAAAATAGGAATCAGCTTATATACATAAAAACACAGAAAGCAGTTTAAACGGGTAAATGCTTTCTGTGTTTTTCGTTTGTATATTTAACTTTAATCCCCCATGTCAGTATTTGATAAATCTGCAAGCCTGCGCTGTATTTGTCTGGTGCGTACACCTACAAGCTTATCAAGGTCACTGTTTACCTGCGTAATTCTGCGTTGGGTTTGAGTAAGCACCTCTTCAAAATTGTCAAATTCGGTTTTTACGGAGTTTAGCACCTGCCATACCTCGGTGCTTCTTTGCTGTACTGCCAAGGTTTTAAAGCCCATTTGCAGACTGTTCAGCAGTGCCGCCATTGTGCTGGGGCCGGCTATGTTTACCTTGTATTCACGCTGAAGTGTTTCTACAAGTCCACGGCTTACTGCCTCGGCATACAGGCCCTCACAGGGCAGGAACATAATGGCAAAGTCTGTAGTTGCCGGTGGATTTATATATTTGTTGTGAATGTCCTTTGCCTCATTTTTCATGGTAGAAACAAGGTTTTTAACTGCGGCATTTATTTCTTCTTTATTGCCGTTTTCCTGGGCTGTTAATACAGCGTGGTAGGTGTCGGCAGGAAATTTGGAATCTATAGGCAGGTACACAAAGGAGTTGTTGTCGTTAGGCAGCTTTATGGCATACTCTACAGGGTTGCGTGTGTTTTTGTTGGTTACTACATTTTCCTGATACTGCTCAGGGGAGAGTATTTCTTTTAGTATAGCACCCAGCTGTATTTCGCCAAGCATACCTCTTGTTTTTACATTTGAAAGCACCTTTTTAAGGTCGCCTACTCCGGCGGCAAGGCTTTGCATTTCGCCTAAGCCCTTATATACCTGCTCCAGTCTTTGATTTACAAGTGCAAAGGACTGCGTCATTTTGGCGTCAATGGTTTTTTGAAGCTCTTTATCAACAAGGTTGCGCATTTCGTCCAGCTTGCTGTTGTTGTCACGCTGAATATATTCCAGCCTTTTTTCTACAGCTTCACGAATATTGTTTAACTGTATTTCATTGTTGCTTGAAAAGCCCGATAAACGGTGTTCAAGCTGTTCAAGCCGCTTAATTTGTGCATTGTCGCTGTTCTCTTGCTTTTCGGCAAGCAGTTCAGCCATATTTTTAACCGAATTTGTAACCGTAGCATTCATTTCTATGCGGTTGTTTCTGTTTGTTTCGTCAATATAGGCTTTTATGTCCTCTGTGTTGTTGGTGTGGTCGGGCTTCCTTTTACTGTTTATAATCATTATTATATTTAAAATAAGTATTACAGCCAGCAAGACCATACATATTGCAATAAGTACATCCATTTTTTATTACCCCACTTGTTTAGTATAAAACAAGTATATATTTATGGGGTTAATTAGTCAACCGCTTCGGGTGCGGGTGTACCATTAGCTGTACAGCTGAATAAGGTTTCTATTACCTTGTCGCAGTTAGGCGGAGAGTACAAAAAGCTGTCCATATGGCTGCCGGTAAAATAATATTTTGGCGGTGCCGGCTTATAGTGCTGTTCAAAGGTGTCTATAATAATCAGCTTAATTTTCATACGCTCCGGTATAATGTTTTTAATGTATACGCTTGCCTGACTTCCCGGGGCAATGCCGTCTTTTATTTCCGCAAGACCGGCTATATTGGGGGTAAGCTCTACAAAAGCACCGTATTGCTCAACGGTGCGTATAATGCCGGCTACCGTTTCGCCTACGCTGAAATTGCTTGCGTTTTCCTGCCAAGTGCCCAGCAGCTCCTTGTGGGTTAGGCTTATTCTGCCGTTTTCTATGCTTTTAACAACTGCCCGAATATCCATACCTACGCTGAAGCGTTCCCGTGGGTGGTCTATTCTTGATACCGATATGGTGTCTATAGGAATCAGCGAAACTATACCGCAGCCAACATCGGCAAATGCGCCAAACGGCTCCAGGTGCGTTATGCGGGCGTTGATAACATCGCCGCTGCTAAGGCTTGCTATGTACTGCTGCATACACCGCTGCTGTGCCTTACTTCGGGACAGTATAGCAACCGTTGCTCCGTCTGCATTTTTCTTAAAATCGGTTATAACAAAGGAAACGGGCCTGTTTACTCTGGAAATAATGGCAATATCACGCACCCTGCCCTCTTTAATTCCAAGAGCACCCTCCTCTCTGGGAATAATTCCCTTAATACAGCCCATATCTACAATTAAATTATGCTCGGCGTCACATATTACAGCCCGTGCCTCGAGTATTTTTTCTTCAAAAAAAGCCTCGTTTAAGGCGTTTATCGACTTAAAGTATCCGGCGTTTTCGGGCTTTTCTATGAGAATTCCCTCAGGATAAAATTCTATCATTTTCTTTCCTCCCAATTATTACAGCTAGAAAATTATATGCCGCAGTAAAAAAATTTATTCTATGCTGTGGGGAAAATCTGTCCTTAAAGCAATACAGAGCCTGCGGATTTTATGGCTTTCTGCCCTAAATCAGACTGTTTATCCGAGATAAACGGGAAGGGTTTGTAAATTATCTTTTAAGTTAAATCAAACATATTGCATTAATTATTGTTTTATACTAAAATAGAGCTATGTTTTATGAAATGAGGACTTCAAAATGAAAAAAAATTATATTACAAAAATATTATGTGCAGCTATGTGCGGCGTGTTGGCTGCAGCAGTTGCAGGCTGCGGCAACGGCGGCTCTGACAGCTCTTCAAGCAGCCCTTCAAGCAGCTCCTCTGCAACAGAGCAGGCAACAAGCACCGCTACATACGACGAAATAGATGTTAAAAAAACCTCACAAAAGGACGCTAAAATCTACAAGGATACACAGCACAAGGTGGGCTACCAGCTGGACAAGCCTGAAAGCGGCGAGGAGGTAGCAGTTATGCACACCACCAAGGGCGATATTTCTCTAAGATTTTTCCCTGAGGCGGCACCAAAAACTGTAGAAAATTTTGTTAAGCACGCAAAGGACGGCTACTACGACGGCTTAACATTCCACCGTGTTATAAAGGACTTTATGATTCAGGGCGGCGACCCTAAGGGCGACGGTACAGGCGGCGAAAGCATTTACGGCAACAGCTTTGAGGACGAATTCAGCGACCATCTGTTTAATATAAGAGGCTCTGTTTCTATGGCAAATTCAGGACAGGACACAAACGGAAGTCAGTTCTTTATTAACCAAGCCGGAGCCGACGCATTTAAAACCAGCGGCGGCTGGGAGGCTCTTGAAAAGCAGTGGAAGGAGCAGGCATATCCAAAGCTTTGCCAGTACTACGGTACAGATAATTACAGCCAGTTTGTTTCCTACTACGGTGCATATATGCTTGATACCGACCTTATCAGCAACGAGGTGAAATCTCTGTACGAGAAAAACGGCGGTAATCCGTCACTGGACGGTGCCTTTAATGCAGTAGACAGAGGTCATACTGTATTTGCACAGGTTTATGACGGTATGGATGTTGTTGATAAAATAGCTTCTGTAGAAACAGATACATCCAGCAACAAGCCAACGGAAGATGTTAAGATAAAGAGCATTGACATTACCTCCTACCAAGGCTGATTAGTAAAGAGCAATATGCTTCTGTAAGAGGCTTTTGAGTACAGCGGGATATAAAAGCAATATCACAATGCAGAACAAAAGGCAGAGCCGTCTTTAAAAACGGTTCTGCCTTTATATTAGGGAAGCAAAAAATTTATCTTTAAAAAATTTAAGTCTTGTCTAGTCTGTAAAAATTAAAAAGTAAAATTATCTCCTTTTTGCAAAGCACTCTTTGCAATAAACAGGTCTGCCATCGGTAGGCTGAAAAGGTACCTGTGTTTCACAGCCGCACTCTGCACATACCGCAGAGAACATTTCTCTTGAAGGGCGGCTGTTGTTTTTGCGTGCGTCACGACATGATTTGCACCTCTGTGGTTCGTTTACAAACCCTTTTTCAGCGTAAAATTCCTGCTCGCCGGCTGTAAAAACAAATTCATTGCCACAGTCTTTGCAAACTAAAGTCTTGTCTTCGTACATAAGGATATACCTCTCTTAAAAAAATAATATTTGTTCAGAAACGGATTTGCACCGCTACCTTTGCCTTAGCAACGCTCTGCTGAAATTAAGCTACCTTGAACACACTCGGCAATACTAAATTGAGTAATTTCTCAGCTTTTTACGAATCCTTTGAATTGCGTTGTCCACAGCTTTAACCTCAGTATGAAGTATGTCGGCAATCTGCCTGTAGCTCTTGCCGGAGGTATGGTGCGAAAGAACAGCAAGCTCCATATCGGAAAGCTTGTTTTTTATGTTTTTTACAAAGGTAATATAGCTTTCACGGTCAATGATGCTCTGCTCGGGGGAAACGCTGTTTTCTGCCTGCACCGTCTCGTCACCGTCAAGATATACAAGCAGGTCTTTGGGTATGCTCTTTTTTGTGCTTACCTTGCTTATGCCGGAAAAAATCCGGTTGTCTATGCACCTGTTTGCATATGTTTTAAAGGCGGCACCCCTGCTTTGGTCATAGGTTTGTACCGCACCCCACAGTGCCATCAAGCCGTCCTGCACAAGGTCTTCGGCTTCGGCTGTTTCCTTAAACTTGTTTGCTTTAAAATAAATAACAGGCTCGTATATTTTTACAAGACTGTTAAACGCAGCTTCGTCGCCGCTTTGTGCCCGCAAAACAAGCTTGTTGATATTCTCAACATCGTTAAGGCTGTTGCTTGTGCTGTTCAAAAACCGATTCACCCACCCGTTGACAGTAAAAACATTGCCGTATAAAATTACTGCACGCCGTAATTTTATTCTCATAAATTGTATGCAAAATAAATTTTGCTAATACTATGGCAATAAAAATTACTTTAGCATAGCCTAATAATAACCTATGACGGCAAAATAGTCAATAAATTTGTTTAGAAAAATAAAAAAATATTTTATACCGCCGCTAAATCTTGTACTGTAGTGACAAAAAGCAACAGCAAATTTTATAAAAACAGAAATATTGCATATAGCATAATACTGTGATAAGATAAATTTAAGAAAAGCAAATTTTTAAAAAAATAAAAGGTAATAGGGTGATTATATGGTTTGTTTCAGCAACAGTATGGGTATATTCGGTTTGGAAACCTTTAATGTAAGAGTAGAGGCCGATGTGGCAATGGGCTTTCCGGGCTTTGACATAGTGGGCCTGCCGGACGCCTCTGTAAAGGAATCCCGTGACAGGGTACGCTCTGCCTTGCGTAACTGCGGCTTTGAAATTCCCGACGGAAAAATAACAATTAATCTTGCACCGGCACACATACGCAAGGAGGGCTCTGTGTACGACCTGCCTATACTTATGGCACTGCTCAAATACAGCGGACAGCTTGTGGCGGATATAAGCAACAGTGTGTTTATAGGGGAGCTCTCGCTTTCGGGCGATGTACGCGGTGTAAACGGTGTTTTGCCAATGACAATGAAGGCAAAGGAAGATGGCTTTCAAAATATATATGTACCCTACCACAATAAAAACGAGGCGGCAGTGGTAAAGGGCATAAATGTGTATCCTATAAAAAATCTTAATCAGCTTTTTGACCACCTGTGTGGCAGAAAGCCTTTGGAAACAGCCACTGTTGATATTGAAGATGAAGAAAACACTGTGCAAATTCCCGACTTTTCGCAGGTTAAAGGACAGTCGGAGGCAAAGCGTGCCATAGAAATTGCGGCGGCAGGTATGCACAACATTTTGCTTATAGGTACGCCCGGCTCGGGAAAAAGTATGCTTGCCAAGAGAATACCGTCTATTTTGCCGGATATGACCTTTGAGGAGTCTATAGAAACAACCAAAATACACTCGGTAGCGGGTTTGCTGGGGGCTAACAAGGGGCTTATTACTACCAGACCCTTTAGAGCACCGCACCACACGGTGTCGGCAGTAGGACTTTCGGGCGGCGGTACTGTGCCAAAGCCCGGGGAGGTTTCCCTTGCACACAATGGCGTTTTGTTTTTGGACGAACTGCCGGAATTTTCAAGAGCGGCTATGGAGGTGCTTAGACAGCCTATAGAAAACGGCGAAATAACTATATCAAGAGTAAGCGGCACATTGTCATACCCCTGCGATGTTATGCTTGTTGCGGCTATGAACCCTTGTCCCTGCGGCTATTACGGACACCCTACACGAAAGTGTATTTGCGGTCCAAAGGCTGTTACAAGGTATCTTTCAAAGGTTTCTGGGCCGCTGCTTGACAGAATAGAAATTCAAATAGAAGTGCCGCCGGTAGAATTTTCCGACTTAACCTCACAAATTCAAGAGGAATGCTCGGCAGATATAAAAAAGAGGGTGAACAAGGCAAGATATATACAGCAGGAAAGGTACAAGGGTACAGGAGTAAAATGTAATTCCGGTATAACTCCGGCAATGCTGAACAAATGCTGCCCAATGGATGACAAGGCACAGCAGCTTTTGGGCAAAGCCTTTGATAAAATGGGGCTTTCTGCAAGAGCGTACGACAGAATCCTAAAGGTTTCACGCACAATTGCCGACCTTGACCAAAGCGAGGTAATAAAAAGCATACATATTGCCGAGGCTGTGCAGTACAGAAGCCTTGACAGAAAATACTGGACTGCTAAGGAATAATAAATATAAAATAACCGCAAAGCCGTGCTGTATTGCCGTATAGCTTTGCCGTTATAATATAAAACGGTACATTTATTTGTTTGAAAAAGAGATGAAATCAACCATTGCTAAATAGCTTTTTATTTTGAAGTTTTTATGTTAAACATCTTTTTCTTAACATATGTCAATGAACTGAACACAAATATGTAGTATAGTTTAATTGCGGAGGTAGAAAAATATGTATAACACAAACTTACAAAAGAAAAACGCCGAAAAAGCAATAAAAATTACAACATTATTAACTTTAACAGTAGCAGGTTATGAGGTTTTTCGTTCCTGCCAAAATTATAAAACAGGAATGAATTTGCTTGATATAGCCAGTTTTGCTAACGCCGATTTGAATACTTATTGCCTGATTCTTATAATAATAAATTTAAGTCTTCTTCCAAGTGCTGTTTTACTGTATAAACAAAACGGAATCAGTTTAAAAAACGAAATATTTAAAAAGAACGATTTAATCAGAGATATAGGTTTAGGTGTTCTTTTGGCAGTTATTTCTTCTGCAATCAGTTTGTTTTCTCTTGTTGTAGCAACCGGAAGAACCGATTTGGCTTTTTCGGGTTGGGAAAAACTGAGTATCGATCAAATTGTTTTAATGATCATTTCGCTTGTATTTGTAAGCGGTATCTGTAAGGAAATATTTTTTAGAGGATTTGCAAAGAACTTTTGTACAGATATTTTCGGAAAAACAGAGGCTTTTTTATTATTTAATGTGATGTTTGGAATGCTCGACTGGTTTAATATGGGACATTCATTTATTGTCGGGTTATTATGGATATGGGGATATAAGAAAAGTAACCATCTTATCGTACCTATGATAGCACACGGCGGAATGAATTTAATTTCTGTGATTTTTTATACTGTTACAGCGTAAGGGGTTTTTATGGACAGAAGCTGTTTGATCAATCAATTAAAAAAAGTCGTAAAACAATTTAATATTAAACTTGATGAAGATATCCTTGAAATAATTGCGGATAATGCCGCTTTTCATGTGTTTAAAAAAGGTGATATTATGCGTAATATCAGTGAAAAAACAGAAACAGCGGCTTTGGTGCTTGACGGTATATGCAGATGTTATTATATAGATGAATACGGTAATGATATAACCCGGGGCTTTGCTGTTCCGGGTTCATTATGTATGGACGAGGGGCTTTTGGGATATGTCAAAAGTACAGTAACATGGGTGACCTTGGAGAAATCAACGGTAATGCTCTTTAATGTTGCAAAGATAAAAAAGATAATCTTTGACAATGAACAACTAAAAAATGTATATATTATGATTTTAGAAACTTCATTACGATATAAGATATACAGAGAAAATGGCTTTTTAGTAGAAAATGCAACAGAAAGATATTTGCATTTTAAAAAAATGTATCCCACGATATGCAATACCGTTAAACAGCATTATATTGCTACATATTTGGGTATTAAACCGGAATCCCTCAGCAGAATCAGAAAAGCCTTAAAAGAGGATAAAATCGGTGCTTTACCTACCCAACAAAACGGATAACCTCCAATTTGTTGCACTGACGGGGTACAGAAACAAATATTATTTATATAAAGCGGATAGCTTAGAACCCTTGTCCCTGCGGCTATTACGGACACCCTACACGAAAGTGTATTTGCGGCCCAAAGGCAGTTACAAGGTATCTTTCAAAGGTTTCGGGGCCATTGCTTGACAGAATAGAAATTCAAATAGAAGTGCCGCCGGTAGAATTTTCCGACCTAACCTCACAAATTCAAGAGGAATGCTCGGCAGATATAAAAAAGAGGGTAAACAAGGCAAGATATATACAGCAGGAAAGGTACAAGGGTACAGGAGTAAAATGTAATTCCGGTATAACTCCGGCAATGCTGAACAAATGCTGCCCAATGGATGACAAGGCACAGCAGCTTTTGGGCAAAGCCTTTGATAAAATGGGGCTTTCTGCAAGAGCGTACGACAGAATCCTAAAGGTTTCACGCACAATTGCCGACCTTGACCAAAGTGAGATAATAAAAAACATACATATTGCTGAGGCTGTGCAGTACAGAAGCCTTGACAGGAAATACTGGACTGCTAAGGAATAATAAATATAAAATAACCGCAAAGCTGTTTTGTAATTAAAGCTATGTTCCTTACAGCTCGGCTTTGCTTTTTTTACTTTGACTTCAACTCAACTATTGACAATATTGCCTTTAGTCTTAACTTTGATACAGAGCCATAATTTAAACCAAAAAAGCAGGCAGTGTAAGCGCTTATACTTACACTGCCTGTGTTTTTATGCAATTATTTAAAATCAATATTTTATCTGCGGGTATTACTTAAAGTATGCTACGCCGCTTTCAAATATCTTTTGGTCTTTCTCAAACGGTACATTTGCGTACAGGTTGTCGCCCTTACGCTCGGAGTGTCCCATTTTACCGAAAATTCTGCCATCAGGGCTTGTAATACCCTCTATAGCGCATACAGAGCCGTTTACATTAAATGCAATATCGTCAGACGGCTTGCCGTTTAGATCTACATACTGTGTTGCAACCTGGCCGCCCTCAATAAGCTTTTGCAGCATAGCGTCATTAGCAACGAATCTGCCCTCGCCGTGTGAAATAGGCACTGCAAATACATCCCCTGCATTTACCTGTGACAGCCAAGGTGATTTTACTGATGTTACCCTTGTGTATGCCATATGAGAGATATGTCTGCCTACAGTGTTGAATGTTAGTGTAGGGGAATCCTCTGTAATGTCTGTAATCTTTCCGTACGGAACAAGTCCCAGCTTAATAAGTGCCTGGAAGCCGTTGCATATACCAAGCATTAAGCCGTCACGCTTTTCAAGAAGCTCTGTAACAGCCTGTGCAATAACAGGGTTGCGGAAGGTTGTAGCAATAAACTTACCTGAGCCGTCCGGCTCGTCACCGCCGCTAAAGCCGCCCGGGAACATAATGATTTGTGATTCCTTAATCATTTTTTCCATCTGTGTAATTGTTTCTTCAATGTCCTTTGGTGTAAGGTTTTTAACAATCAACAGCTGTGGGTCTGCGCCTGCCTTAGCAAAGGCTCTGGCTGTGTCAACTTCGCAGTTAGTGCCGGGGAATACAGGAATAAATACCTTTGGCTTTGCTGTTTTAATTACAGGTGACAATGTGCTGTGCTGAGTTGTAAGCGGAATATCCTTTGTAAGCTTTGGACAGTCTGCCTTTGTTGCAAATACCTTTTCAAGCTTGCCGGTCCACGCCTCAACAAGAGTATCAATATCAAGCTTACCGCACTTAATATCAATAACAGGTTCTTCTGTAGTAACACCCAGCTTGTAGCTTAGAACGCCCTCGTCAAGTGAAGCACCGTCTGCCAGCTCAATTACAAGTGAACCGCTAAGCGGAGCAAACAGCTCTTCGCTTGTAAGCTCGTGGTCAAATGTAAATCCTATTTTATTACCAAAGCACATTTTTGCAACAGCAGCTGCGGCACCGCCCTCACGAACTACAGAGGCTGCCAAAGCCTTGCCCTGTGACATAAGAGCATAAACAGCATTGTACATTTTCTTCAGGTCTTCCCACATTGGCATTTGAGTAGCCTTGTCAACAGGAACAGGTACATAAATAACCTGTGAGCCTGCCTTTTTAAACTCGGCAGAAATTGTTTTTGATGCCTTTGTCATAGCTACCGCAAAGCTTACAAGTGTAGGAGGTACATCTAAATCTTCAAAAGAGCCGGACATACTGTCCTTACCGCCTATTGACGGAATACCCATATTAATTTGTGCTGTCATCGCACCCAGCAACGCTGCGGCAGGCTTGCCCCAACGCTCAGGCTTTTCGTGAAGTCTTTCAAAATATTCCTGGAATGTCAGGCGTGACTTTAATGGATTTGCACCTATTGCCAGAAGCTTAGACATTGATTCCACAACAGCAAACGCAGAGCCGTGGAATGGTGACCAACGGGAAACACCAGGAATAAAGCCGTAGCTCATAGCTGTAGCGTCGTCTGTTTCGCCCTTTTCAAGAGGAATTTTAGCAGCCATAGCGTCTTGAGGTGTAAGCTGATATTTACCGCCAAACGGCATAATAACCGTAGCCGCACCTATACTTGCGTCAAAACGCTCACCAAGACCGATTTGAGAGCAAACCTCAAGCCTTGCAAGGTTAGCCTTAAACGCCTCTGTTTTGCTTAGTCCCTGCAGCTCCTTTGGAGTTTGCAAACGGTAGTTGTTGTTTTCGTCAGGTGCTGTAATATATGCCTGTGAAACCTGTGTAACACCGTTGGTATTAAGGAACCTACGGCTTAGGCTGACAATAGTGTCGCCTCTCCATACCATAGTCAAACGAGGATTTTCACTTACTACTGCTACTGCTGTAGCCTCTAGGTTTTCTGTATGTGAATACTCAATAAACCTGTCAACATCCTTAGGGTCAAGCACAACTGCCATTCTTTCCTGTGATTCTGAAATAGCAAGCTCTGTGCCGTCTAAGCCCTCATATTTCTTTGTTACCTTATCAAGGTCAATATTCAGTCCGTCTGCCAGCTCGCCTATGGCTACGCAAACACCGCCGGCACCAAAGTCGTTACAACGCTTAATCATTGTAGAAACCTTTGGATTTCTGAACAAACGCTGAATTTTTCTTTCTGTAGGTGGGTTACCCTTTTGTACCTCTGCACCGCAGGTTTCTATTGACGACTCTGTGTGTGCCTTTGACGAGCCTGTAGCACCGCCGCAGCCGTCACGGCCTGTTTTTCCGCCCAAAAGAACAATAACATCGCCCGGCTGTGGTACCTCACGAATTACATTGCTCTTTGGTGAGGCACCTATAACCGCACCTATTTCCATTCTCTTTGCAACATAGCCCGGGTCATAAAGCTCTGTAACCTGACCGGTAGCAAGTCCTATCTGGTTACCGTATGAGCTGTAGCCGGCCGCCGCACCTGTTGTAATTTTTCTGCTTGGCAGCTTGCCGTGCATTGTATCCTTAAACGGTACGGTAGGATCACCGCTGCCTGTTACACGCATAGCCTGGTAAACATAGGCTCTGCCGGAAAGCGGATCACGAATAGCACCGCCCAAGCAGGTAGCCGCACCACCAAACGGCTCTATCTCTGTAGGGTGGTTATGTGTTTCGTTTTTAAACTGTACAAGCCACTGCTCCGTAACGCCGTCAATAGTTACAGGCACCTCTATGGAACAGGCGTTAATTTCTTCACTAACATCAAGGTCAGGAATTAAGCCTCTTTTTCTAAGCAGCTTCATACCTGCAAGAGCCATATCCATAAGAGAAACATCACGGTCGGTATCCTTACCGTAAACCTCATCTCTGGCGTCATAGTATTCCTTTAGGGCATCTTCAATAACCGAGGTCAATGCACCTTTTTCTATTTCAATTTTTTCTAATCTTGTAAGGAATGTAGTATGTCTGCAGTGGTCAGACCAATATGTATCAATAACTCTAAGCTCTGTTACCGTAGGGTTACGCTTTTCTTCATCTCTAAAGTAGTCACGACAGAACTTGAGGTCGCTCAGCGTCATAGCAAAGCCCATAGAGCTGTAATAATCTGCCATTTGTTGGTCATTAAATTCTATAAAGCCCTCTACATCTGCAACCCTTTCAGGTACAGTTACAGGCATATCAAGTGTTTTAGGCTTATCCATAGAAGCCAGACGGGACTCTACAGGGTTTATCATATAGTGCTGAATTTTCTCAAAATCACTGTCAGTAATATCGCCCTTTACCGCTACAACCTTAGCACTTACTACTACAGGTCTTTCGCCCTGCGTCAACAGCTGTGCACACTGTGCGGCACTGTCGGCACGCTGATCATACTGTCCCGGCAGGTATTCCATAGCAAATACCCTCCAGTCATTTTCTGTCGGCAAGACTTCCTTGTAAACATTGTCCTGATTTGGCTCTGAAAAAACAGTAACCGCAGCCTTATCAAGCTGTTCACCTGTTAATCCGGAAATATCGTATCTGTTTACAAGTCTAAGTGCTGTAAGCGACTTTAAGCCCAGGTTATGTCTTAAATCCCAAAGCGTTTGAGAGGCCTCAACATCAAAGCCGGGTTTCTTCTCAACAAATAATCTTGTTACTTGTGACATTAATAATCATTCCTTTCAAAAAGAAAAACTGCTGATTCCTTTACAACAGCCTGTACAAATCATTTTTGCACATAAGCCATTCTAATTGATTTTATCATATACAGCCGTTTTTTACAACGAAAAATTACACTCTTTTGCCTATATCAATCCCAGATACCGCTTCTCTGCTTATTTCAGCACTACTACCGTCATAGGCGGAATTGTAAGGCTTGTGCCGTCAAGCGTTGCCTGTGCGTAGCTTCCGTTGCTGTCCGGATCCTGTGCTGTTACCTGTCCGGCAATACCTGAATACTCCAGCTTATCCTTTGGCACATCAACAGCAGCAGATTCCGTTTTGCTTAGGTTGTAGAATATAATAACCCCGCTGTCATTGTATTTTGTAACATAGCCTGCCGCATTGTCGCTGCCGCTTTCTATAACATCGGTAATTTTGCCTCTTGCAATTTCAGGATTTTGCAGCTTCAGCTTAATAAGCTGCTGGTATGTTTTTAGCAGTGAATTATCGTCCTTTTGTGCTTTTTCAACCGTTGTAACAACAGACTCCTCAGCGATGGAAAAGGCAATGCTAGGCAGGTGAATATTTTCCCACTCTGTGCCGTTCCAAGGCATTGGCAAACGGTATGAGCCGTCGTTATCTGTACTGCCGAGCAAGCCAACCTCTTCACCGTAGTATATAAACGGATTTCCCGGAGAAAGCATATAACTCATGGCTGCCATTTTCTCATTTTGCAGGTTTTTGCCCAGTGCCGCACCGCTTCGTGAAATGTCGTGGTTAGAAAGGAAGGAGCAGTCGATAGCGTTTTCGTTCTTATCGGCTATAGTTTCACCCCAGGATTTTACAGATTTGCAAAGCTTGTTAGCGTCACCGCTGCGTACTGCGGTTTCATATGTACCTATAGCCTGACTCATTGGAAAATTAAACTGACTGTCAATTCCGGTAGAATACCAGTCTGCAATTTGGCTTGTTCCTGACCAGTTTTCACCTACAATATAGGCATCCTTTTTAATATCCTTTGCTGTGTCAACCAGCCATTTACAGAATTCCTGACCATCGTCACCGCCTGTATCATAGTATTTTATGGCGTCAAGCCTAAAGCCGGAAACACCCATATCCAGCCAGAACTTCATTATATCCTTTATTTCCTCACGCACCTTTTCGTTAGAAAGGTTTAGCTCAGGCATTGATTTGTCAAAATTAGCCTCATAATAATAGTCGGTGCCGTCTATACGCAAATAGGTGCTGCTGCCAACCTCATCGTCCTTTTTTACAATATGGTAGTACTGAGCATAGCCGTCCAGCTTGCCCTCCTTTACCTCCTGACAGGCTTTTACAAACCACGGGTGCCGGTCTGAGGAATGATTTAAAACAAGGTCAAGTATTACATTAATGCCACGCTTGTCTGCTTCTTTAAGCAGTGTTTTAAAATCATCAAGTGTACCGAATTCCTTGTCAACAGCCTTATAATCCTCTACAGAATATTTATGGTATGACTCTGACGGGTTTATAGGTGTAAGCCATATGCCGTCTATACCTAAATCGTTGCCGCCGTTCGGATCGCCGTCGTTAAGATAGTCAAGCTTGCTTATAATTCCCTTAAAATCTCCTACGCCGTCGTCATTTGAATCGCAAAAGCTATACATAAATATTTGGTAGAAGTTTCTGTAATTATCGGTTGACTGTACAGCCTTTGGTGTCTCCTTTTTCTGCTCGCCTCCGGTGCAGGCTGCCATTGCACCGCAGCACAGTGCGGCAGCCATTGCTATTGCTATAAGTTTTTTAAGCATAAATTTTCTCCTTATGTTTCTGTTACAACTATTTTTTAATGAGTATAAAGCCGTTATTAAAACTAATACTATTATTAAGTCATTTGTAGATTTTGCTTTGAAAATGCCTGTATTGATTTCTATGCAGCTTCTTTTCCAAAGCCCTATTTACAAATGCTTTATATACAAATAGAGGTGAAGACACAGCCTTCACCTCTAGGTTTGTAAACAAGCTAAACGCTACAGCGGCTAATAGAATTAGCCCTTTACAGCACCGCCTGTAATACCTTCTACATAGAACTTCTGCATCTTCAAGAACAACGCTGTAATAGGAACAGCAACTACAACTGCACCTGCGCAGAAATTATAGAAGAATGTATCAATTTTGTCCTTATCTGTCATATTCCACAGAACCAGTGCAACCGTATATTGGTCGATAGCATCACGAAGAAGCATTTTCGCCAAAATAAAGTCAGTCCATGGTGCGATAAATGTTGTCAATACTGTATATACTACGATAGGCTTTGACATTGGAAGAATAATTTTCCAGAAAATCTGGTTCTTCGTTGCACCATCAATGGTAGCAGCCTCATCAAGCGCCTTTGGAACAGTATCAAAGAAGCCCTTCGAAATGAAGTAGTTAAGTGCTGCACCTGCAGAATATACTATAATAAGACCAACAATATTCTGTGACAAGCCAATTACCTTTAGAATATAGTAAATAGCTATCATTGTCATAAAGCCAGGGAACATACCAAGAATCATTGCTATATTCATAAACGGCTTTCTTGCCTTAAACCTTAATCTACTAAACGCATACGATACCATCAGTACGCTGAATGTAGAAATAATACAGGAAAATATAGATATGATTAATGTATTCAAAAATGCTCTTGGATAATCAAATACCTTAGTATTTGTAAACAGCTCTATATAATTGTCAAATGTCCAGCAGGTTGGAACAACATGGTCAATAAATGTTGCCTCCTCTCCGGAGAACGATGTCATAACGATCCACACCAAAGGAAGGATCCAAATAATTGAAAGAATTGTAAGAATCACATAGATTAGTGTATTTACTACAGTTCTTCTTGCTTTGTAACTCTTTATCATCCGAATGCCCCCTCGTCTTTAACTGACTTAGTATTATTAAAGGTAATTAGTGACAAGGTACCACAAATTATAAATACTATAATACCAATGGCAGCAGCCAGGTTGTTATCGTTTTTATTCATTGTCAATTTATACAGCCATGTAACAAGCAAGTCTGTTTCGCCGGCCTGATAGAAGTGTACATTTGTAGGGCCACCGCCGCTAAGCAGGAATATAACATTAAAGTTGTTAATGTTACCAACAAATGTAGAAATTAGCTGTGGTGTAGTAACGAAAATCAAGTATGGCAGTGTAATCTTGGTAAACTGAACAAACGGTGAAGCGCCATCAATACGAGCGGACTCGTACAAATCTTCAGGAATATTCATAAGAATACCTGTTGTACTTAAAATTGTGTATGGAATACCTATCCAAATATTTACAATTATGATTGTAATCTTTGCCATTGTCGGGTTAGCGGTATCGGTCAAGAACTTAATCGGCTGATCAATCCAACCCAAATCCTGTAAAATAACATTTACAACACCACTTTGCGAAAGCATTTGAGCCATCAGCAGCAGAGTTACAAACTGAGGTACAGCAACAGCCATAACAAAGCAGGTTCTAAATATAGCTTTACACTTTAAGCCCTTCTTGTTAATCATAAGTGCAACTATTACGCCAAGAATATAACAAGAGAATGTAGCAACAACCGCCCAAATAAGTGTCCAGCACAAGATTTTGCCAAATGTTTGAGCATAAAGCTGGTTGCCTACAAAAATATCACCAAAGTTGCCAAAGCCTACCCATGTAAACAGCGTGTTAGGCGGCTGATGGTCATGGTCGAAGTTTGTGAACGCAATTAATATCATAAAAATAAGCGGCAAAATTGTAAAGCAGCTTATTAATGTTGTTGGAACAGCCAACATTGTTACATGGAACTTTTCGTCAAGCAAAAGCTTAAGATCCTGAAAAATTGTGTTAGGTCTGTCACCTGCCTTGACTGTTTTTTCGTTATTAACAGCAACCTTTATGTTTAGTATGTATAGATAAATAAATAAAGCAATTATAACAAATGTAAGTGTACCAAACAAAAGGATAAGCATTGAGTTGTCGCCCTCAACCTTTATAGGCATACCAAAATCGTCCAGAGTTGTGCTTGCTTCCTTAGTACCAAGAGTACCAAACTGTGACAAATAGCCGCCGCCAAAGCCTACCATATAGGCAATAAACCCTATTTCCGCTGCAAGGAAAAGAACACCCTTAATAATTTGTCTGTTCAAAAAGCAACCGGCACCCATAATTACATATGAAAGCTTAGTTGCCAAGCCTCCCACTGCAAAGTTATTGGCATAATCCTTAAAGAAATTTCCAATACCCACAAAGAACGCTACTATAGCTTTTCCGACTCCTTTAAAAAAGCCTGCCAGAGCACCCGGAATAGCCATAAAAAAGCTTTTTAGCTTATAAACAAATTTTTGGAAAGGGTTGAGCTGTACATAATCAATGTAGTTCATTATTTTACTCCCCTTTTTTTCGAGCCTTTTAATATATTTCTTAATACGCTTTTTACTGCTCAAGCAGCCTATAAAATATAGACTGCTTGAGCGTAAAACAAACTATTTTATACCTAAATACGGGCTATGATTAAACAGCTGTAATACTCTTAACCATATCGTCATAAGCCTTGCCGATACCCTTCTCTGAAAGGTCGTTCTTCTTCTCTACACAGTAAGAACCGAATGCAGCTGTAGGATCCCAGAAAGAACCTGCCAGGCCAATCTGTGGTATTGAATGAGCCTGCTGCTCGTAAACAGCCTTTAGACAAGGATCATTCTTAACGGCGTCGCTTTCAACCATCTTTGTGATTGAAGGACCCCAACCTAGCTTATCCATTCTTTCCTGCTGGCACTTCTCACCGGATAGGTAATATGCAAGAGCCTGAGCTGTGTATGGATACTTTGTATTTGAGTTTACACCGATTAGCTTGTAACCGAACATTGAAATCATATCGGTATCCTTGCCGTCTATCTTAATTGTAGGCAGCTTAGCACAAGCAAAGTTGTCGCCCAGTGCCTTCTGTACGCTCTTAAGCTTCCAAGTACCGCATACGCCACCAAGAGCCTTAGGCTTACCTGTGCTCTTCTGAACTCTTAGCTGAGAAGCAAGCACCTTATTAATATCATCATCTACAAAGTGTGGATTATTTGCAAGCAAATCCGCAAAGGCCTTAGCAGTCTTAACTACCTTATCCTTGTCGTAGTTAAGAACCTGATTACCTTTATCGTTAAGCTCATATGTGCCGCCTGCTGTCAGAGGAATAACGCAGCCATAGTAGCCGTCGCCCATGTACATTATGAAGTTCATATCCTGCTTGTCGCAAGCCTCCATAATTCCCTCCATTGACTTAATCTGCTCGTCAGTAACCAATGACTTGTTGTAGTAAACAAAGTAACCGTTGTCGCCTGTTTCAGGGAAAGCAACCAAATTGTTATCATGAGTTGCAACATCAATAGCACCCTGCAGGTTTGTTTCCTTAATAGCTGCTGCGTACTGAGCTCTTACAGGAGATACATATCCGCCCGGATAAAGCTTAGAAGCCTGGTCAGATACATAACCGAATACATCGGCAGCTGCTGACGGGTCGTTCATTACGTTAGCAGCAGCATCAGACTCGCCCTGTGCTACAACTTCAATTTTAATCTTTCTGTCGCTGAAATTGTCGGTAAATGCCTTACACTGCTCCTGAAATGTCTCCAAGGCATCTGACGGTGCCCAAACCTTTAGAGAAACCTGCTCGTTCTTACCCTCATCACCAAGAGCAAGGTCAGCATCCTTAAGCATTTCGTCAACGGTAATAGCCTTAACCTCCTGCTTGCTGCTTGCACTTGAGCCTGAGCCTGAGCTTGAACCTGAGCCTGAGCTTGAATTATCGCTACCGCCGCCACAGCCTGCAAAAGCTGTAACAACCATTGCTGCCGCCAAAGCCACGCCGGCAATCTTCTTTGTTTTACTGAACATTATCTTTTCCTTCTTTCTAAAAAATATAAATATCTTTTAACTCACTGACAGTTGTTTAAACTGCATACCAATGCGTAATTAGACAGCTTATACAATGTCATAACTACTGTAGTTATAATAGCATAGACAGGTACGAAATGCAATATATTTTAGTTATTTTAGTTATATTAATATATTTACGGCTGTCATTTTGTTTGTTTTAAACAAATAATTTATTTTACTCCGTTTTATTCAACAATCTAACTCCTTAAAATTATTCATATTAACGGTACACCCTTTGACATCATTGTCAAATAAAATTATTTTTTATGTGTATATTGTACAAGCCTTATTAATAATATATGCTCAAACAGCTATTATATTCCTTATTCTTGATAAAGGGTTATCATTTTAAACAGGATGAAGAGTATTTACTTAATTTTTATAATAAGTCATTGCCCGCATCGAGTATAGAGCGACCTTTGCCATGCACAAATAGAGCTGTCATTACCCTTGCAAATCATATTTACATTGACATACGCCGTATAATATTGTAAATTAAATTGTAGGTATTTTATTAAATTTATTAAAGGAGATAATTAGCTATGAAGCTTGCTGATTTACTAAAAAAGCTTAAATACACCTGTGTTAAGGGCACTGCAGATGTTGATATAACTACCGTTGCGTATGATTCCCGAAGGGTTGAAAGGGGCTCTCTGTTTATCTGCATAAAGGGCGCCGTTGCCGACGGACACAGGTTTGCAGAAGCGGCAGTTAATAAAGGTGCGTCGGCCTTGGTTGTAGAGGACGATGTAACCGTGCCTGAGAATGTTACGGTTATAAGGGTAGAAGACAGCCGCTATGCACTTGCCTGCATATCAGCCGAATACTTTGGAAATCCTGCCGACAAGCTAAAGGTAATAGGCATAACGGGTACCAAAGGAAAAACCACTACTACATATTTAGTAAAATCAATTCTTGACAGTGCAGGTCACAAATGCGGACTTGTAGGCACTATAGAAACAATTATCGGCGATAAGGTTATAAAAGCAAGCAACACCACACCCGAATCATATGTTTTGCAGAATTATTTTAAGCAAATGGTCGACTGCGGCTGCGACTGCGTAGTAATGGAGGTTTCCTCACAAGGTCTTATGCTGCACCGCACTGCCGGCTTTACATTTGAAATAGGTATTTTTACAAATATTGAGCCTGACCATATAGGCCCTCATGAGCATAAGGATTTTAATGATTATCTGCACTGCAAAAGTCTGCTGTTCAAGCAGTGCCGCCACGGTATAGTAAATATTGACGACAAGCATGCAGACTACATTATAAATAATGCAAGCTGTGATATAGTTACCTATGGCTTTTCAGAAAAAGCAGACTTTCGTGCGGCAAACACTAAGCTTGTGTCGGGCAAAGGCTACCTGGGCATAGACTATGACCTGCAGGGCAAAGAGAATATGAGGGTTGAAATTGACCTGCCGGGCAAGTTCAGCGTGTACAACTCACTTACCGCCATTGCTATATGCAGCTACTTTGGCATTGACAGCAATACTATTTGCGATGCATTAAAGGACGCAAAGGTAAAGGGCAGAATTGAAATGATAAAGGTTTCTGACGATTTTACACTAATGATAGACTACGCTCATAACGCAATGTCCCTTGAAAGTCTGCTTACTACCTTGAGGGAATACAACCCAACAAGGCTTGTTTGCCTGTTTGGCTGTGGAGGCGACCGTTCCCGTGACAGACGCTTTAGTATGGGCGAGGTTTCGGGCAAGCTGGCCGACCTCAGCGTTATAACCTCTGATAACCCACGAACAGAGGAACCTCTTGCAATAATCGACGACATACTTGTGGGCATTAAGAAAACCACAGGCAAATACACAGTTATACCTGACCGCCGCAAGGCTATAGAGTGGGTTATCCACAACGGTCAGCCGGGAGATATTATTGTGCTTGCCGGTAAGGGACATGAGGATTATCAAGAAATTAACGGCGTTAAGCACCACCTTGACGAGCGTGAGGTTATAGCACAGGTGCTTGCCGGAATTAAGCAATAAACCCCTATGGTGTTTTCTGCAATACTTTTTACAACAGCAAAGAGCCATACTGCTTTCGGTACAGCAGTATGGCTCTTTATAATTTTCAGCTACACATACAAATGTAGGCTTTGCGTTTAAAACAGCCTGTTGAGAAAGCACTCAACAGGCTGAAAATTTATAAAGCTGATTAATACAGGCTTGTATAATTAAAATTCAATTTTCTTTGAAATATATTCAACAAGATCTTCAATCTTAACTCTTTCCTGCTCCATTGTATCTCTGTCACGGACAGTTACACAGCCGTCCTTTTCCTTTGTGTCAAAGTCATAGGTAATGCAGAACGGTGTACCTATTTCGTCCTGTCTGCGGTACCTCTTACCAATAGAGCCTGCCTCGTCATAGTCTACCATAAAGTGCTTTGAAAGCATTGTGTAAACCTGGTCTGCCTCAGGTGACAGCTTCTTTGAAAGAGGAAGTACGGCACACTTAAACGGTGCAAGCGCAGGGTGAAGCCTTAGTACAACCCTGGTATCCTTTTCTGTTACTGCTTCTTCGTCATAAGCCTCTGTAACAAGAGCCAAGAACAAACGCTCAACACCAAGTGACGGCTCGATAACATACGGAATATACTTTTCGTTTGTTTCAGGGTCAAAATACTCAAGGCTCTTTCCGCTTGTTTTAATGTGCTGAGTCAGGTCGTAGTCTGTTCTGTCTGCTACGCCCCAAAGCTCGCCCCAACCAAACGGGAACAGATATTCAAAGTCTGTGGTAGCCTTTGAATAGAAGCACAGCTCCTCGGCAGAATGGTCACGCAGACGCAAATTTTCCTCCTTCATATTCAATGAATACAGCCAGTCACGGCAGAAGCCTCTCCAGTAGTTAAACCACTCAAGGTCTGTACCCGGCTTACAGAAGAACTCCAGCTCCATCTGCTCAAACTCTCTTACTCTGAATATAAAGTTACCCGGTGTAATCTCGTTTCTGAAGGACTTACCAATCTGGGCAACACCAAACGGTACTTTTTTACGGCTTGTACGCTGAATATTTGCAAAGTTTACAAAAATACCCTGTGCAGTTTCCGGACGAAGGTAAATTTCATTTTTGCTGTCCTCGGTTACCCCCTGAAAGGTTTTAAACATAAGGTTAAACTGGCGAATATCGGTAAAATTATGCTTGCCGCAGTTCGGACAAGGAATTTCTTTTTCGTTAATATAGTCTGTCATTTGCTGATTTGTCCAGCCGGCCACATTTGTGCCGTCAAAATCTTCAATAAGATTGTCTGCTCTGTGGCGGGTTTTACAGTCACGGCAGTCCATAAGAGGATCCGAAAAGCCACCTAAATGACCTGAGGCAATCCAGGTTTGAGGGTTCATAAGAATTGCAGAGTCAAGTCCTACATTGTACTTGTTTTCCTGTACAAACTTTTTAAGCCACGCCTTTTTAATATTATTCTTAAGCTCCATACCCAAAGGGCCGTAATCCCAAGTGTTTGCAAGTCCTCCGTAAATTTCAGAGCCGGGATATACAAAGCCTCTGTTTTTACACAGGGCAACTATTTTTTCCATCGTCTTTTTTGAATTTTCCATATTTCCAGTTCCTTTCCCAAATATAAACTGTGCTACCATACATTTTAATGGTTATACGCTTTTGTGTCAAGAAATTTACAAAAAATGCATTGTACCGGATATTACAATTTAGCTTATTCTTATTATTCATTATTTAAAATAATTAATAACCTGCTAAACTTTTCAAATAAAATAAGCTGTCGGGCAGACAAAATCCGCCTGACAGCCTTTTATATTTCGTTCGGCTTCAAAATACACACTGTGCATTACGCCGCAGTATGTAAAGAATTACAGCTCACTCCTGCCCTCCAAGGCCCTAAGCAGGGTAACCTCGTCGGCATATTCCAGGTCGCCGCCTACAGGTATGCCATAGGCAAGCCTTGTAACCTTTATTCCCAAGGGCTTTAACAGCTTGCTTATGTACATAGAGGTGGTTTCCCCTTCAACCGTAGGGTTTGTAGCCATAATAACCTCCTGCACAGGCTGTTTTTGTATGCGTGCCAGCAATTCCTTAATGGTAAGCCGATCGGGGCCTATACCATTAAGCGGTGACATCGCTCCGTGCAGTACATGGTAAACGCCGTTATACTCCTGTGTACGCTCCATAGCCATTACATCTCGTGGATCCTCCACAACACATATTGTAGAATGGTCACGCTTGGTATTTTCGCAAACAGCACATTTTTCCTTATCTGTTAGGTTACAGCATTCACTGCAATAGTGTATGCTTTCGTGTGCCTCCACAATAGCCTGCGAAAATTCCACAGCCTTTTCCTTTGGCATTTTAAGAACATAATAGGCAAGCCTCTGTGCGGTTTTTGAGCCTATACCCGGCAGGCGTTCAAACTGCTCGGTCAGCTTTGCAAGCGGTGCTGCATTATAAGACGGCATTAGAACAGCCCCGGAATGTTAAGACCGCCTGAAATTTTCTCCATTGTTTCCGACTTGTCATCAGCGGCCTTTCTTAACGCCTCGTTTGCAGCTGCAATAATAAGGTCGCTAAGCATCTCTATGTCCTCAGGGTCTACAACCTCAGGCTTAATGTTTACTGTTTTTAGCTCCATCTTGCCTGTTACAACTACATCTACAGCACCGCCGCCCGATGTTGCCGAATACTCCTTTTCTTCAAGAACTGTGCTGGCTGCGTCCATTTCCTCCTGCATTTTCTGTGCCTGCTTTGCAATCTGCTGCAAATTCTGTGGGCCGCCGCCCATACCCCTTGGTATTCTTGCTTTCATAATTTTTTTCTTCCTTTCAGTTTATTCTTCTTCTACAGGTACGCCCGATTCCTTAGCCTGCTTTATAAATTGGTCAAGAGGGTTTTCCTGTTTATTTTGCTTTTCAAGCTTTTTATAAGGCCCCAGCTTATACACTCTGCCGGTTACCTCTTTAACGGCCTCTCTCATTCTTTCTCGCTGAGACTGCTGTTTAAGAAGCTTAAAGGCAAGCTCGTTTTGGGAATCTATCAGCATATAATCACCGCTGATATACGCCCGTGTATTTTTAAATGAAGTTGCAATGGTTATGGAATATTTTCTTAAAACCTCCAAAACCTCTTGCCAGTCCTCCATAGGAACTGCGTTTTTTACTATAGTATCATAATCGGTTTTTGACTGACTTGCTACAGCCTGTGCCTGCGGCGTAGTCTGAATTGTAGGCTGTTCCTTGCCGATTTCAGGCACAGCCGGCACGGCGGCTTCTTTAACATCTGCTGTTGCAGACTGTGCTTTATGTTCAGGTGAAACAGTCGCTCCGTTTTTAACCATTCTTTCCAGCCTTGCAATTCGTGCCATAAGCGCCTCTGTAGAGGTGTCCAGCTGCACCGAGGTAAGCTTTATAAGTGCCAGCTCCATTTCTGCACGCTTGCTGCCACCCTTAAACATTCGGTCATAGCTCTTTTGCAGCACATCCATTACATAGACTATGCCCTCCAAGGAAAACTCCTGCGCCTGCTGTTTGGCCTGCTCCCTTTCCTGTGCAGAAAGCATAATAAGAGACTCGGGGCTTTTCATTGTTTTAATAAGCATTAAATTCCTGAAATGCTCCAAAAGCTCTTGGCAAAGCCTGCCCATATCCTTACTTTCGCTATACAGCTGTTGGGTAATCTCCAGTGCCTGCTTAACATTTTTATCTATAATACTTCGTGTTATATCAAACAAATGCCCTCTGCCTGCAAGTCCGGCTGTTTTCTGCACTACCTCGGAGGTAATATTGCCGCTTACACCCATACACCTGTCCAAAAGAGAAAGAGCGTCTCTTAAAGCACCGTCGGCAACAGAGGCGATAAGCAGCGCTGCTTCGTCCTCCAGCTGTATATTCTCCTGCTGTGCCACATACTCCAGTCTGTCTGCTATGTCCCTTGACGCAATGCGGTGAAAGTCAAAACGCTGACAGCGTGACAAAACAGTAGCCGGCAGCTTGTGAACCTCGGTAGTTGCCAAAATAAAAACAACATTGGACGGAGGCTCCTCCAGAGTTTTCAGCAAAGCGTTAAAGGCTCCCGGCGAAAGCATATGCACCTCGTCTATAATATAAACACGGTACTTAGCCTTTGACGGAGCAAAGGCGGCCTCCTCTATTATTGCACGAATATTATCCACGCCGTTGTTGCTTGCGGCGTCAATTTCAGAAATATCCAAAACAGTGCCGTCGTCTATACCACGGCAAATTTCACATTCTCCGCAAGGGTCGCCGTTTTGAGGATTAAGACAGTTTACAGCCTTTGCCAAAATTTTTGCACAGGTGGTTTTGCCCGTACCCCTTGAGCCTGTAAAAAGATAAGCATGGTTTACCCTACCTGATATAAGCTCGTTTTTTAGGGTGGTTGTAACCTGCGGCTGACCTGAAACATCCTCAAACACCTTAGGTCGCCATTTTCTGTACAAAACCTGATACATACTGCAAGCCTGCCTTTCCGTAAAATAAAAGAGCAAGACAGACGGCTCACTCCTGTGTAAATGCGAACGACAGACTTACTGTATCGCATCAAGAAATCTGCTTAATGCTGCTCGGTTCCCCGCCTGACATGGTTCACAGCACCCAATCGTACAGGGCCTGTCGCTCACATTCACATAGGAATTTTAATTCTGACTTGCTCAGTAACCGCCAAATGCGATTGCATAACAGATTATACTATGTGCACCAAAAAAAATCAAGTGAATTTTGTTAATTATCTTTTTACTTCGCATTATTATTTTTTACCTGTATATTTTTCAGCGGACTGCGGCAGGTACTACAAACCCGCACTTTGGCATATATATAAAATATCTTTCTTATATGGAGGTATTTTATGAAGGGTATAGTTGAAGAACGAGCCGTTGAGCTTGGACAATATATAATAGAAAGCAAGGCTACCGTTCGCAGTGCGGCAAAAAAATTCGGTGTAAGCAAAAGCACCGTACATACGGCAGTAACAAAACGGAACGGTTTGTGTGGCTGGTAGCATAACCGCCGAAGAACCGCTTAAATAAAGCATTTCAGCACGGTTTCACGCCGTGCTGATTTTTTGTTCTATTAGGAAGTGCAACGGCAAAATCTCGGCTAAAATAGGGTTGTTTCACATTTTAGCCGAAGCTTTCGTTGACTTTGCGGGCATAATAAAGTATAATAATCATGAAGAAAATTATACTCAGTCGAGGTGTATTATGGCCTATATCAACCGACATATAGAACAGCGTATTACCGAACTGTCAAAGACTTGGTCGGCAATTTTGCTTACCGGTCCGCGTCAGTCCGGCAAAACTACCATGCTTAAAAACCTTGCCGAAAAGGAAAACATTGGGCGGGAATATATTTCGCTTGACGATTTAACCGTCAGAGAAATGGCAAAAAATGATCCAAAAATGTTCTTGCAGCTTCATAAACCGCCGATTATTATCGACGAGGTTCAGTATGCACCGGAGCTGTTCACTTATATTAAAATTCACGTGGATACACATCATAATCCCGGCGATTTTTGGCTGACCGGTTCTCAGATTTTCAGTTTGATGAAAGGCATTCAGGAGTCACTCGCCGGCAGAGTTGCCCTTTTGCATATGTCGCCGCTTTCTCAAAGGGAAATTGCCGGTGCAGGACCACGCCCATTTACTACCGATTTTGAGGCACTTGCGGCGGACAGTAAAATTATAAAGCCGCTCACCACGCCCGAAATGTACGAGCGTATATGGAACGGCTGTATGCCAGGAATGTTAAGCGGAGCGTACACCGACCGGAATATGTATTATTCCTCTTATCTTTCCACCTATATTGAGCGTGATGTGCGTGAGCTTTCGGGCGCAATCGACGCACTGAAATTTGCAAAATTCATCACGGCGGTTGCCGCCCGTGCCTCTCAGCTTGTGAATTTCAAGGCGATTGCCGATGATGCGGATATAGATCAGGTTACCGCAAAAGCCTGGCTGCAAATTCTTGAAACTTTGGGGATTGTTTTTCTGCTGCACCCGTATTCCAACAATGTGCTGAAAAGGACCATTAAAACGCCGAAGCTGTATTTTTATGATACGGGGCTTGTTTGCTATCTTACAAAATGGTCGTCGCCCGAGGTTGCCGAAAGCGGTGCCATGAGCGGCGCACTGCTTGAAAACTTTACGGTTTCTGAGATTATGAAAAGCTATCAGAATGCCGGGAAAGAACCATACCTAAACTATTACCGCGACCGAGATGCAAGAGAGATTGATGTGATTATCGAAGGCGACGGCAAGCTGTGTCCGCTTGAAATAAAAAAAACAGCTACCCCCGATAAGCGAATTACCAAAACCTTTAGCCTTATCGATAAATCGCCTCTCGTACTCGGCACCTCTGCCGTGCTTTGTATGAGCGACCGCCTCTCTGCATTCGACAGAGAAAACCTCATCGTCCCGATTTGGATGATATAGTTTTTTGTTTAAAGCAAGGGAAATAATATTTTATAAAATGATTACACAATAGACACAACGGCTCTTTATCCAGAACAAGTTTCTAAAAAATTATTGTGATGTTTTTCTGATGAACTATTCCTGCCCAGAGAAAGTCAGACGTCCAAAATGCTTTTTTGATAAACTATATGCGGGAGGTGAAACAGATGAATATGTTAAAGCAACTAAACGCAGCTATTGAATACATTGAGGCGAACTTGTGCGCAGAGTTCGATCTTGATACGGCTGCCGGTATCGCTTGTGTTACTGCAAATAGCTTTATTCGCTTCTTCAGCTATATGACCGGCATGACTCTGACAGAGTACATACGGCGCAGACGGCTGACACTTGCGGCGCAGGATTTACAGCATAGTAAGACACCGATCATCGACATTGCCATAAAATACGGTTATGACAGCGCTGCAGCTTTTTCAAGAGCTTTTGCAAAACAGCACGGCATTACACCGTCTGTTTATCGTAAAGACGGCGGCTCGCTGAAAGTGTATTCACCCGCTTCCTTTCACATTATGATTAAAGGAGCAAAAGAAATGGATTTCAGAATTATTGCGTTAGCGGATACTGTTGTGTACGGTGTATCCAGGCAGTATGAGGGACAGGGGTATAAAACTCGTGAAGAGCTACGCCACTCCATGTGGGCAAATAATTGCGATGACGTGCCCGGTCAGCTTTGTGAAGGTGGTTGGAATCAGCCCGGTAGCACTTCATACGATGGCGCATGGTATGGCATTTGGCAGGACGGCAAATACATGATTGCCCGTGAAAAAGCCGATGTAAAGACCTTTGACATTGAAACAAAAACACTTCCTGCAGGAACATACGCAGCGTTCAAAACCGAATGTGGCGGTCTTGCATGGGAGGAGTTCCCGAAACTGTTTGAGTTAATCTTCGATTCGTGGCTTCCTGCCTCTGAGTACAAGCAGAAATATGATCTTGCTATCGAAGTTTTGCACCTTTGGACAGACCACGATCTCCGTCAGAAGAATCGGTACTACGAGGTTTTGATTCCCGTGGAATTGAAAAAATAAACGCAAACATATCCGACTTTTTCAAGAAATTTTAGATTATGTAACTGAAAGGCAAAAAGAAACCCTTGAAAAATTTAAAGACTGTCAAAATGAACTATCGAGTGTAACAGAACAAGATGCTTTTAGAGATGGGTTTATCCTTGCTATTCGTATAATGGTTGAGGTAATGGGAAGGCTTGTAGAAAACTGAAAAATACTCGATCTAACAATACCCACCGGGTGCGCTGGTTCAATTAGAACGTTGCTGCACTATCCGGTGGGTAGTTTTTGCTTCTTTCAAGAGGATTATTATACTAAATCAATCCTCACCCTTAATAATTTTCAGTGCCTCTTCTGCTGTTAGTGCGCCGCGGAAATACTGATCCCTTGCTGCGGTGGCTGCATCATTCCAAAAATAAAAATCGTCATAAGTCATCCCTTTGGGTGACATATAAACCTTGCCGTCGTTGCGCTCGTAACGGCGGTACATTTTTCTTTTTACTCTGTCATACGCCTCCACAACCCTGTCGGTGCAAACCATTCTTTTGTGTTTAAGACTCGGCGCAAGCTCTTTGCAGGTTTTTTTATCCTTTATCATGCGGTCGCAGTACTTGGTTACCCGGTTGGTTTTTGGAACAAAATACCTGCCGCAACACTCGCAGCGTGGGATTTTCGGCTTAGTTAATAAAAACATCAGCAGCAGAAAAGTATAATAATCCGTTAAATTGCGGAAGAAATATCGGGAAGTCAGTTCTCCGCAGAAGGTCAATTCCTGATTCAGAATAAGTTGCAAAAAGAAATAATGCTCGCCGTTTTTATCAATAGCATTGCCGGTATAAATATTATAAAAAGTATCGTTTACAAATAAATTAAAATCTAGGACCGGGCGAAGAATTTATTATTATTTTTTACCTGTATATTTTTCAGCGGACTGCGGCAGGTACTACAAACCCGCACTTTGGCATATATATAAAATATCTTTCTTATATGGAGGTATTTTATGAAGGGTATAGTTGAAGAACGAGCCGTTGAGCTTGGACAATATATAATAGAAAGCAAGGCTACCGTTCGCAGTGCGGCAAAAAAATTCGGTGTAAGCAAAAGCACCGTACATAAAGATGTAAGCGAAAGGTTAAAATATGTAAACCCGCAGCTGTACAACAGAGTTAAAGAGGTATTGGAAGTCAACAAGGCACAGCGGCATATTCGCGGCGGTATGGCAACACGCAAAAAATATAAGGGCTTGTAGTACATGTACGGCAAGGTTCATTTTCCGGTGAATCTTGCCGTACAGCAGGCATAACACCGTACTGAAAGGTTTAGACGCAAAATAAAATAAGCCTAATTGCATAATGTGTCGGATTTTAAGTTTTTATTATTTTTTAATTCTTAATTTGTTCATTATTTTCCCTAAATAATACTGTATAATATGTACATCAAATGGTTACTGTGGTATAATAGCTACGGTATTATGCGGCATTTAGGAGGACATTATGAACAAAACAAAGAAAATATTAATTGTAGATGACGATACTAATATTTGCGAGCTTTTAAGATTGTATATTGAAAAAGACGGTTTTGACACCGCCATTGCCAACAACGGTACACAGGCACTGAAATTATTCGAGCAGGAAAAGCCTGACCTTATTATGCTGGACATTATGTTGCCTGAACTAGACGGCTGGCAGGTGTGCCGTGAAATAAGAAAGACCTCTCAGGTACCTATAATAATGCTTACAGCAAAGGGCGAGGTTTTCGACAAGGTTCTGGGGTTGGAGCTTGGTGCCGACGACTATGTGGTTAAGCCTTTTGAGGCAAAAGAGGTTGTAGCACGAATTCACGCTGTGCTTCGCAGAACCAACTCAAACGAAGCAACAAATGTTAAAGAGGTTGTATGGGACAAGCTCTCTATTAATCTTACAAACTACGAGCTAAAGGTTGACGGCGTGCAAATAGACACACCACCTAAGGAAATGGAGCTTTTGTACCATCTGGCAAGCAACCCTAACAGAGTATTTACAAGAGATCAGCTGCTTGACGAGGTATGGGGCTTTGACTACTACGGCGATTCACGAACAGTAGATGTTCATGTTAAAAGGCTGCGTGAAAAAATAGACGGCGTTTCACCGCAGTGGGAGCTTAAAACTGTTTGGGGTGTAGGCTACAAGTTTGAAGTAAAGGAATAAGTATACAGCTTTATAACGCAAGTACAGCAGAGGCATACATAAAACACCTTGGTATTCCCTGCTGTGCTTGCCTGTTTATTTATTTCCGAATTATTCCAAATAAAGCTTCAGCCTTTTATGGGTGTACTACAGCATTAAAAAGGGGAATTTGCGTGACAGGTAAGAAAAGTCTTTTTGCCCAATACCTAATTATAAGTCTTGTGATAGTTTTAGTCAGCTTTATTATACTGGGAACAATGCTTGTATTTTTTGTGGCAAGATATTCTGACAACGAAAAAAAGGATTTATTAATTGAAAACGCTACACAGGTGGCCGACCTTGTTTCTGAAAAAACAGTAATGGTAAACAACAGCGTGTACATAGGAAAATCCGAAACAAGCTGGCTTTCAAGTGTAATGCAGACCATAGCCGGCAGTATTCAGGCTGACATTTTTATAACAGACGAAAAGGGCAAAACACTGGTATGCAGTGACGGAAGCGGTTGTGTACATAACAAAACCCTTATTCCGCAGGACATATGCAGCAAGGCAATGGACGGCAGTATATTTATACGCAGCACACTGGGAAATATATACGACTCTGCCCACTATGTTGCAGCTGTGCCTATTGTTGCCGAGGCAGGCGTAAGCACTAAAACCGTAGGCTTTGTATTTGCTACCACAGACAGCATTTCTTACTCTGATTTTACAGGAGAAATAACTAAAATATTTTTCTATGCGGCTATTGCAACCTTTGCTATTGTAGCGTGTATGATATGGTTTTTCTCATATACTATGATTAAGCCTTTAAGACAAATGGCTGTTGCCGCCAGAAAACTTGCCAATGATGATTTTTCGGTGCGTGTTCCCGTTACCTCTAACAATGAAATCGGTACGCTTGCAAAGGCCTTTAACGAAATGGCAAATTCACTGTCAATTTCCGAAACCACCAGAAGAAATTTTATTGCAAATGTATCTCATGAGTTAAAAACACCTATGACAACAATTGCAGGCTTTATAGACGGCATACTGGACGGCACCATTCCACCGCAAAAGCAAAAGCAGTATTTGCACATAGTATCTACAGAGGTAAAGCGTCTGTCAAGACTTGTTGCGTCTATGCTGTCACTGTCAAGAATAGATAACGGCGAGCTTAGACTGAAAAAGCAGAGGTTTAATCTGTCAGAGGTAATCATTTCCACGCTGCTTACCTTTGAACAAAAAATAGAAGAAAGACACATAGACATTAGAGGGCTTGAGTCCTGCGGCTCCGCAGTAAATGTTGACGGCGACCCCGACCTTATACATCAGGTGGTATACAACCTATTTGAGAATGCGGTTAAATTTGTTGATGTAGGCGGATACATTCAGGTTACACTAACCGATATGGCAGACAGGACGGTTTTGGAAATTAAAAACAGCGGACACGGCATAGAGCCTGAGGAGCTGGTGCATATATTTGAAAGGTTTTATAAAACCGACAAATCAAGAAGCCAGGACAAAAACGGTATGGGCTTAGGTCTGTATATAGTAAAAACCATTATGCGGCTGCACGGCGGCGACATTACCGCCCAAAGCGTAGTTGACGAATACTGCAGCTTTACCCTATGGCTTCCGAAGGAAAAAGGACAATCCGGCAGCAAATACAATTTATTCAGCAACAGAAAAAAGGACAACAGGGCAACCATAGTTAGCTCTGATGGCACCATAATTTCCACTGCCGCAACAGTGGAAGAAGAAATTGAAGATGCGGAGGAGTACGATGAATAATTTTGATGATAATAACAAAACCATAAACAGCGGTGCAGAGCCAAACGGCTCGGCTAACGCCCAAAGCGGCACCGATGCACCGTTTCAAAGCAGCAATGCTGCCTTAAATCAAGTAGAAGGTCACACCGCAAAGAATGAAATGCACAGTAATGGCACCGATGCATATAACAACCGGCAGCCACAGGCTAATCCTTATGATAACGCCTATAATCAGCCACAGGCTAACCCTTACGATAACGCCTATAATCAGCCACAGGCTAATCCTTATGATAATGCCTATAATCAGCCACAGGCTAACCCTTACTGCAACGCCTATAATCAGCCACAGGCTAACCCTTACGGCAACGCTTATAATCAGCCACAGGCTAACCCTTACGGCAACGCCTATAATCAGCCACAGGCTAACCCTTACGGCAATGCCTATAATCAGCCACAGGCTAATCCTTACGGCAACGCTTATAATCAGCCACAGGCTAATCCTTATGATAACGCCTATAATCAGCCACAAGCTAATCCTTACGGCAACGCCTATAATCAGCCACAGCTTATTAACGGAAGCTGGTACCATCCAAACAACAAACCTCCAAAGACAAAAATGGCTGCCGGACTAAAGGTATTTATAGGAACTATAATTGTACTTACAGTGTCCTTTATCGGTACATTTATTTGGTGGGCGGCGGTCAATACAAACAACAGCCAATCCGATGGAAATTCATTTATTTTTCAGGTTCCTACAGAAGAAGCTACAACAAAAAAATCAGACAAATCCAACACAGGGAAATACGCCGACCCTAACGGCCCGAAAATCACCCTAAAGGATAACGATACTGCCAACGGCTCTACCGAAAAAGCGTACGAGACGCTTTCCGAAAGCGTAGTTTCTGTATCGGTATATGACGAAAAGGACGATGTAGACAAGGCATATCCGGAAAGCGAGGGCTCCGGAATAATTATAAGCAGTAACGGATATATTGTTACAAACGCTCATGTTATTAATAATGCAACAAGCGGATATAAAATTAAAATTGCCAAAACCGACAGCACCACCTATATGGCTGTTGTGGTAGGCTGCGATACACGCACAGACATTGCCGTTTTAAGATGTGAAGAAGCCTCCAACTGGAAGGCCGCAGCCTTTGCAGACTCTGACGATTTAAAAATCGGTCAAAATGTTGTGGTAATAGGCAATCCGGGCGGCAGCTCCTATTCCGACTCATTAACAAGCGGTATTATATCTGCACTAAACCGTTCGCTTTCGGGCTTTGCATGCACATATATACAAACCGACGCAGCAATAAACCCGGGAAATTCCGGCGGGCCTTTGGCTAACCTAAACGGTCAGGTAGTAGGCATAACCACCGTAAAGGTAGCCGCCACGGACTACGAGGGCATGGGCTTTGCCATACCAAGCAAAAAGGTAAAGGAAATTGCCAACAGCATTATTAAGAACGGCTATGTTGAGGGCAGAGTTAAGCTGGGCATTGTCTGCACAGAGCTTCCGTCAACACTTGCAAAAGAATACGATATAAAGGGCGGCATTGTTGTAAGCAGTGTCGCAGATGACAGTCCGCTGAAAAACAGCAAGATAAAAAAAGACGATATTATAACGGCTATAGACGGAAAAAGCATTACTTCATATGCAGAGCTGTACGCTCTGCTTGACACGTATAAGCCGGGCGATACCGTTGAGCTTACGGTTACAAGACCGGATAATTCAGAAACAGATGAATTTACCGTTACAGTCACCCTAGTCGCCGATAACGGCTAACCCATAAGCAATTAAAATTTAAAACAATTTAAACTTATAAAAGGAAACCCCATACCGAATGGCACGGTATGGGGTTTCCCTTTAAGTAACATTTTAAAAATATAAGTATTAAATCTGAAAAGAAATTACAAATTTATCCAAAACAGACATTGCGTAGCGAAGTCCCCGTCCTGCAGGAGTTCTTTGTGCTATCCACTCACGCTTAATGATGCCCTTCTCCTCCAGCTTGTTCATTATAAGCTTTAGGATTACCAGCAAGCCCAGGATAAAAACTGCCAGCTTGATTAATTTCTTTGCTATTTTTAGAATAAAACGCATAATAAAGCCCTCCTTTTGGGTAATTATACCACAACCTATATAATATTCAAGCAATTTTTTAAATAAGTCCCCTAACCCGCAAAGCGTTTGTTAAAAAACGCTTTGCCAAGCTGTTAGGCTTAATATACTTTACTGTGTCCGGTACCGAATACCAGTCTGCATAGTCCACCTCGTCCTGCTTCAGCTTAAAATTCTCACTGTCAACCACCACTACAAAGTTGTGAATAAGTGTGTTGGATTTTTCAAAGTAAATGCTGTCGTTGTAGTTCCACGAAACAGCATTTACACCTATTTCCTCATTAATTTCACGCCGCAGTGCCTCCTGAGGCGTTTCACCCCTGTTAATATAGCCTGCCACCAAAATATTATCCTTTTTGCCATATTGCTGAATTAACAAAATCTTGTCCTTGTCCTTGTTAAACACCACCATACTTACGGCGCTGTTAAATATGGGAAATTTAAAACAGCCGCAATGAGTACAGTAGTCTACCATACCCTCATCGCCACATTCTTTTTTTATCAGCCTTGTACCGCAAACTGAGCAATAGTTTAGTTCGTCCATATAATACTCCTTGTATGCTTTTATTTATGTACTGTCATATGCACATTAAAACCTAATGTTAGTCTTAAAGTCCTCAGAGCAGCGTGGGCATTTTACGGTATGCTTACCTTTACTGAAGGGCACTCGAATTGTCGCCTTGCAATACGGACATTTTATATAGCGGTGGGTTTTTCTGTCTGCAAATTTTCTGCCTTGCAGTTTAAACCAATCCTTTATTTTTATAAAAAGCGGCTTTGCTTTGTAGTACCAAAACATAAAAATATCGTTTTCCCTTTTTCGCTGTTCAATATTTTTTGACAAGCACCTAAAAATAATCAATGCCACTATCAGGTAAGTAACCAGCTGTACTATCCAGTTTCTAAAAAATACGGTGTTTAAAATATTTACAGCAAGCCACAAAATAAGCAGACCTATGTTCAGCTTATCCATTCCGTATCTGCCATACATAAACTGTGCTACCTTAGTAAAAAAATTATGCATAAACTCACCACCTGTAAGCTATTATATACCATATGCAGCAAAAATAATTTAATAAAAAATTAATTTTTCATTTCTCTGTAGGTAATAACTATTATCCGCCAAAAGCAGTATGTGTCAACTATTTAAATAGCCAAACTTCCCGATTTTTTTTGTGCATAATCTATATATTAATTTTGAAATTTAAGTAAAATTATTATGCTATTATAAGTTGCATAAACATTAGCGTTGCTATATAATTAAATACTGGAATGGCTTGTTTACTGATATACTTCTAAACAACAGCTGTTTTTTGTTCTGTATAATTAAGAACATTTTTAAAAGCATTTATGTATTTAACACCTAAGCCCTGTGGGCTTATAATTTAGATGTTGAAATGAGGTTCTCTTATGCTGTGTAAGTGGGAAAATCTTCCTGATTATATGCGTAATGACGCTGTTAAGGAGTATTATAATATATTAAGCAAGAAAAAAGGCTCGCTTTTTGCAAAAAGAGTGTTTGACATTTTGATTTCACTTATTTTAGTGATAATACTTATCATACCTATAGCGGTTATTGCCGTTATGGTTAAGTGTGATTCACCGGGCCCTATATTTTTTAAGCAGACAAGAATAACAACCAACGGCAAGAAATTTAAAATACTCAAGTTCCGCACTATGGTAAACAATGCGGAAAAGCTTGGAGGACTTATTACCGAGGCAAACGACAAGCGTGTTACTAAGCTTGGCGAAAAGCTGCGAAAGCTTCGTCTGGATGAGCTTCCGCAGGTATTTAATGTTTTATGCGGAGATATGAGCTTTGTCGGCACACGCCCCGAGGTTATAAAATATGTAAAGAAATATACCCCCGCAATGTATGCCACACTGCTTACACCTGCCGGTATTACCTCTATGGCAAGTATTTCGTTTAAGGACAACGACGAGTATTTTTCAGACCCTGCAATGGTTGACAAAAACTATATGGAAATTATACTCCCTAAAAAAATGGAGCTTAACCTTGATTATTACCGCAAATTTAATGTTTTTTATGATTTAGGCATAATGCTGAAAACGGTAAAAGAAGTTTTCAGTTAATATCTGTTCGGGAGGATAGCTGTGACTACACTTAAAGAAAAAACCCGAGATTCTTCTTTATTCAGAAAAATATATACTATAGATTTGCTGTTCTGCACCATTTCTTTTTTACAGATAGCGGCGTATGTTCTGCTGGTACTGCTCTTTATATGGGGAGTTTACCTTACCTTTTACAATCAAAAAAAGAACAAAACCATTTTCACCTTTAGCTTTGGAATATGGATAAATGCATTTTTGATTATTTCGTTGCTGTCAATACTTATTAATTTGTCGGTAACATTTTTCTACAGCCTGGTAATGTTTCTTCACATTGCAATATGCTTTGTTATTTTCTACGGTATGCATACAGAGCCGGGGTTTAACTTTAGACTGGAGCTTTACCAAATTGCAACAACAGTTGTTTACATAGTAACAGCGGCAAATATAATCGGAATTTTTTGTCTGCTTATTGATTTTCGCTTTGAATGGTACTGGATTAAATTTACCATATATGAAAACCGCTTTACGGGAATATATGTAAACCCCAACAATTTGGGCTTTACCTCTGTAGCGGCTCTGGCTTTCTGCCATATTTTATATAAAAAAAGCTTTATTGACAGGGTTAAAAAGCCGGCCGTAAACAAGATACTGCTTGCCCTGTGCGGACTTACAAGCCTGTTTTCTCTGCTTTTGTGCGACTCCAACGCCGCTATAGTGCTGGGCATAGCCTATGTTTTTGTGTACATAGTTTGCAGATTTTTTGCCAACCCACCAACCACAAGAAAAAAGCTTGTAGTAAAGCTTGGCTCGCTTATTCTTATAGGTGTGTTTTTAGTGGGTGCTACGCTGTTTATAAGAACCATATGTCAGGCGGGATTTTCTGTTGTGGTTTCAAAAACCACATCCATTGTCAGCCTGCTTAATGACAGCACGCAAAACAACCTTGCCCCCGACGGTACACAAAAACAGCAAAACCAAAAACCAACAGAGCCGTCCAGTAGTGTAACATTTTCCCACAAAAATAAAAATATCGACAGTGGAAGAACCAAGCTCTGGAAGGAATCTCTTAACTTGTTTAAGCTTTCGCCTGTTATAGGAATATCTAACGGAAACATTGTTTTATACAGCCAAGAATATTTAAACGGTGCTCTTAGCTATTCATACCATCACAACGATTTGCACAACGGCTTTTTAACATTGCTTGTTTCTACAGGAGTTATAGGCTTTTTGCTGTTTGCAATTTTCGGTTTAAGGTTTATAATAAGCGTTTCAAGGGTACTGTTTATGCGAAAAAACAGCTTTTACAGCGACGACGCACTGCCCTGTATATTCTCGTTTCTGTTTGCCTACCTGTTCTACGCTGTATTTGAAAAGGCACTGCTTTATGATATTTCCTTTACGGTTATTCTTTTCTGGCTTATGATGGGCTACGCAAGCTGTTACATAAAGAAATATAAGCATCATGACGACTGGCTGAACATAAAGGATTTAATAGCCAAATACAGCAATCCGCAAAAAGAAAAAAAGACGAGTGAACCTACAGACATTACAAGCAACCAATAACTTGTGCTTAAAATAAAATAGCATAAAACGAAAGCACCTGTGTCAACTTTTAAAGACGCAGGTGCTTTTTTGCAGGTTATTAGTTTAATCAGCTATATTATTCAATATTAAAATTTAAAACTATTTTTTCTGTTGACGGCACAAATCTTGAAAGCTTAACTCCGGCAGAGGTAAGCATACGGCGAGAAGCCTTAGAACCGTCTGAATCATGGTATTTGTCGGAAAGATAAATAACCTCTTTAATGCCCGCCTGAATTATAGCCTTTGCACACTCATTGCACGGGAAAAGTGCAACATATATTTTTGTGCCAAGCAGTGACTTTCCGTGTGCGTTAAGTATGGCATTAAGCTCTGCATGTACTACAAACGGATATTTGGTTTCGTTGCTGCTGCCCTCACGCTCCCAAGGGTATTCATCATCCGAACAGCCTATAGGAAAGCCGTTGTAGCCTGTTGAAATTATTACATTACTGCCGTAACAGCTGTTTTCACCGCTTACTATACAGGCTCCCACCTGTGTATTAGGGTCTTTACTTCGCTGTGCGGCAAGCAGTGCCACCCCCATAAAATATTCGTCCCAGTTTATGTAATCCTGTCTTTTCATTGGTTTTTATTACTCCTTTATATTGAAATACATATGTCTTGATTATTTACCTTAGAAAGGGTATATCAATAATAATCGCAGGTACAAGTATTGCAATAAACCCTATAAACATATCCCGTGTCTTAAAACCAACACCGGCAAAGCACACTTTCTTATGCTTGTTAGGATTTATATATATTTGTACCTCTTTCCCAACACTAGGCAAAAATAACTTATAAAACCATAATAAAATTTTTTATCATTTATATGTTCTGTATATTACTAAACCGTTAAAGCAACCCATACTTATGGCTGTTAAGCCTATTCCTATTATTATAAGGGTGATACCAACTACCACATCTCCGCTGGCTATGCCAAAAGGTATAGCCACCTCAGGGTCATCTGGTTTTATATACAAAGCCCTAGTAGAGCCGATTTTAGGCAGTCGCCTATTATATCGCATGGCGTCTAATTCGCAAGTATATTTTTTGCCCATATAGCTATACTCGTATACCACAGAATAATATCTTGGCCTTCCACCCGACAGGGTTTGACCCTCTTCGTGTTCAACTACCTTAGCCACAACTTTTTGAGTATATTTAGTTTTTTGAACAGCTGTACAGATAAGTGGAATTATTATAGTTGCCACACCAACGAATATGGGATACCCAAATATGTACGGAATAATAGCTTCGGTAAATATATTGACTATACCTACCATATTCAGCAAACCGCCAACCACTAAGGTTACGCCAACACCTAAGCATAAAAGAGTTAAATAACAGCTTTCTCTGATTTTACCGTTTATTGCACAAAGAACACCTGCCAATGTAAAAATAATACCAAATGCTACTACAGCCAGCATAGCATGTACAAAGCTCACAACAAATATTGATAAAAAGGCTATTGCCATAGTTATATAGATTCTTTTATGTACTTTCTTTAAAAAGGCCTCTTTCTGCAGCTTTTTTAATTCCCTTTCGGTTTGATATTGATTTCCGTTGTACACAGATTGATTTTCAGCGGGTTGTGAATATGCGCCGCCTGCCTGCTTATTTTCACCCGATACCTGTTGATAGTATAGATTACTGTTGCTATTGTAGGTTTTATATTGGCCATTGTTCTCAATATTATATGCACCCTCTTTTTGGCGTTGCTTTAAATAAGCCTCAACCTCCTGCCCTGTGTCATTTGTTCTATCATCATCAAATAAACTCATAACAAATTCTCCCCCCCTATGCTAGCTTAAATAAATTATAAAAATTATTATATTCCGAATTGATGCAGCACATTAATTACTGCCGACACAAAGCTTATAGCCCCAATAATCGTAAATATAAGTCCAATCGGTATTGGTATTGGTATTGCACTGTGCTTTTTGCTGTTTGCATTAGTAACAGACTTTTTGTCGACTATTACATAAATACCAACCAAGCAAAACAGCAGCCCAAAAAAGCCTAAGCACAAGAATTTTGCCCCTATAGCTGCAGTTACAAATACAGCTATAAAACAAATTAACATAAACAAAGCGGTTTTTTTATGCTTAAATATACCGGTCGCCTTAGGCTGATTTGCAGAGTAGTCAGCCTGTTGGCGGCTATTTTCCTGCCAACTGTAAGCATTATTGTCAGAATCATTGTGATAGTAGGTGGGGCAATGCTTATTTGCAATATCCTGCTGATAGTCGCCTTGGTTTGCAGCATTTTGCCGATAATAATTACTGCTTTCGTTTACAGCGTTCTGCTGATAGTAAGTAGGGCAATGCTTATTTGCAATATCCTGCTGATAATATCCGTTGCTCCCTCCGTCGGCGTTGTTCTGCTGATAGTAACCGTTATTTCCGCCATTTGTGCTGTTTTGCTGATAACTGCCTCCGTTGGCAGCATTAGGGTTATAGTAGTTGTTATTTTGTGAGTAGCTTCCGTTTGTCATATTCTCTACAGCATCGTACGCACCCTCTTCTTTACGCTTTTTTAAATATTCCTCTACCTCTTTTTCAGTATCGGAAACCTCATTTTTATTACCAAATAAACTCATTATATACCTCGTATTTTATAAAATTTATAACTATTCCAATATTTGTAGCATAGCATACGCTTTATTTACAGTCAACACAAGTACAGCTCTTATGCAAGCCCTATTATTTACAGCTATCGCATTACAGCTGTAAAAATATAAAATAAAGTTATCCTCAAGGGTTTTCGACATTTTCATCAGCCGTTTTTTCCCATATATAGTGTTGTTAACACCCGCAACGGCTAAATATAGTAGTGTACTGAAACTTCCAAAAAGTTTTTAGCAGTTTTCAACATTGAAATGTTGAAAATGTCAATAACTCTATTCTTTGCGTTCTAATAATAAATCATATTCTTTTCTTAATATTGAGTATACAGCCGCATCTGTTTTTATACCGTCCTTTATAAAATAGTCACGCAGGACTCCCTCTTTTTTCATAAGCAGCTTTTCCATCACCTTGGCTGACGCCGCATTTTTTTCCATACACATACCGCCTACACGGTTCATATTTAAAACATTAAAGGAATATTTTACCATTGCAGCAGCCGCCTCGGCAGCAAAGCCCCTGTTCCAAAAGTCCGGATGTATAAAATACGAAATGTCGCACCTGCGGCTTACAAAGTCAATATTTATAAGCCCTACATTACCTACATATTCACCGCTAAGCTTATTTATAACGGCATACTCGTATGAACGGTTTTCCCGTGCATTTTGCAGCACTCTGCTTATCCACTTTGCGGCATAGCCCATAGTACAAGCTTGTGGTATACCGTAGGTTGTTCTGTAAATTTCATATCTGCTTATGGTATTGTACAACGACGCCTTGTCGCCTTTACTGTACGGACGAATAAGCAGCCTGTTTGTTTCAAGCATAAAAATCTCCTTAAATAAAGAGTTCAACAGGCACAGCCACAAGCTCACGCACAATGTGGAAAACCAGAGTTTTTACCCCCGGAACGCTGCTTATTGCACCTGCAATATTAATTCCGCATTTTTTCGCTATTATGTAAGCTCTTAGCTGGTGGTAAAAGTCTGTAGCCACAACAATATCCCTGCAAAGCCCCCGACTGCACACAATTTCATAGGAGTTAACAAAATTCTCCCGTGTATTTACCGAACGCTCCTCTTTAATAATTCTTTCAGCCAAAATGCCCTTGCTTACAAGGTAGCTTTTCATACATTGAGCCTCGGAAATACTTTCGTCGCTTCCCTTACCTCCCGAAACAATACACACTGCGTCAGAATTTTCGTTTAAATATTTAAACGCACTTTCTAAGCGTCGCTTTAAGCTTTGGCTTGGTATGCTTCCCTTAACCTTACAGCCCAGTACAAGCACCGTAACACTGTCTGCCTTTGGTTTTCTTAATGAGAAAAATATCATAGCGGCTATTAAAACCGAGGCATACGCCGCAAGCAGTATAATTAACACTTCTAAAACTAACATATTAATCCACCTGTGGTTTTAAAAGGCCTGAATCTATTGTAATATTTCTGCTGCCTGTTTTTTGGCATAAAACGAACCTAATATCACTGTAGGACTTTATTAAGCTCAGCGTTGCACTATATAGGTCGCCAATAGGTATCATATTAATACTGTAGGGCTTAAACAGTGCCGAAACCGTTGCACCCTTGCCGCTGCTTTCAACTGCAAAGTCACCGCCGGTACGCACTGCCAGCTCCTTCACAAGCGGAATGCCCATACCTATCTCTTTGCCCTTTGTAGAATAAAAGGGATTTTCACAATTTTGACAGTCCTGCAAGGTCATACCACAGCCGTTGTCCTCTACCTGCATAATTAAGCGGCAGGCGTCCCGCTGAAACACGGTTATTTTTATAAATGTACTGCCTGCCTCTATTGAGTTTTTAACAAGCTCCAAAATACAATCCGTAATATTCTGCATTATATCACCCTGCTTATATCAACTGCTGTTTCATACACAGACTTACTGCTCAGCAAAATAGGTATTCCCTTTTGGGCGGCGTCCTTTATTGCCTGTTCTGTAGGCTTTGAGCCGTCACACATAATAATACAGCTTAATCCTCTAAGCATAGCTACAGCTACGGTGTTTGGGTTATTTATTACGGTAAGCCACACATTGCCACGCTTAGCCTTTTTTATTACATTGCTCAGCAAATCTCCTGCATAACAGCCTGTAACCTGTTCTTCTCTTAATTTCGGAGGGTATGCGGTTTTTAAGCATAATTTTTCAATTAGGGCTGCAACTGTCATATATCTGAATCTCCATTGTATTAATACTACACCTTCACAACCATTCTTATTTTCTGCAAGACCGGTTATCACATTGCAAAAGTATCTGTATTTATGATACAAAAATTTACGGGTAATTGCAATACAGCCGTTGATTTTTTATCTTTCGTTTGTAGACTTAACAAAAAAGCACCCACCAAAGCTCACATTAACAATGACCTTTGGGGGTGCAAATTAAGCAATATGAAAAATCTGTACAGCTAATTATAAGCTGCCTTTAGCCTTGACCGGTTAAGCTGAGCTTTTCCTGCTCCCAACATTTCCACTGACAGCCGCTGCAAACCTCGCTAAGCAAGCCCTTGTTTATTATTTTATCTAGGGCAAGCTGTTTTAAGCGTTCCCAGCTTACGGCACTGTCAAAGGAAAGCCTGTATTCTTTTAAGCAGGCTGTATCAAATTCATTAACCTTGCAGTGTGTTATACACCGCCCGCACTTTTTATTGGGGCAGCTGCCGCAAACCATATCACATTCTTCTGTAAGCGTCAATACGGGATTATTCTGCTCCAGCCATATAATAATTCTCTGCATTTCCTTTACAAAGGTACTGCTGTACCCCTTGCCTGCAAAATACTGAATACAAAGGCTGTGGTGGGGACGAAGCTTATAATTTAATAACTCTGTCAAGGTTGTTTACCAATAAAGAAGCTACAGCTATTTTCACTGCGTCTGCAATCAAAAACGGTACTACGCATATTAAAAGAGCGTCTAAAACACCTGTTGAGGTTGACACGCAGAACCAAGCTGTGCCAAATGCATAACATACCGCAAGACCGATAACCATAGAAACTATAGCCACCCACAGCTTTCTGCCCAGCTTGTCACACATAAGACCTACTATGAGGGCTGTAAAAATAAATCCTATAATGTATCCTCCTGTAGGGCCTACAATACAGGAAATTCCCCCTGAAAAGCCGGCAAAAACAGGCACGCCTACAAGTCCCAGCAGCACATAAACCAATATAGCCGCAGTGCCACGCTTCCAGCCCAGCAAGCCTGCCGCAGCAAATACTCCCAAGGTCTGCAGTGTAAACGGCACAGGGCCTATAGGTATTTGAATTTGTGCACAAACGGCAATAATTGCCACAAACATTGCTGTAAACACAATATCAAGCAAGCCGCTGCGTATGTTTAGCTTTCCCTTATTATTTGTTTCTGATTTGTTCATTAAGAAGTCCTCCTATTGTCAACTTGAATTTGTTAATCGGTTGACAATATTATAAGCTTAATCCAACAGATTGTCAACACAATTATCAAGATAAGGTAAACAATTATTTCTATACAGGCGGCACAATTAATAAAGCAGGGTGTAGTCACGCTCAAAAAGCTCGTAGCACAGGTTTTGCTTCAGTACATCCTCCGGCAGCTTTTCAAGTATTTTTTGTTTTACAAACAGCTTGCTTTTCTGCTTATATTTTGGAAGATTATTTTTTGCCAGTATGTTGTTAAGCTCCAGCCTCCACAGCAGCTTAATCTGGTACTTAACCCTTGTATGTGTATTAAGCAGAGGCTTTCTTACCTCCTCCACAGCAACGCTGCCACTGTCCTTGTTGTATATGCAAATAATTCCCCATTTAGGCGGTATATGCTTGTGAGCCTGCCTTATATGGCTTTTACCCACAGCTATATAGTTGTAGTCAAAAAAATGGTCATAATCCTTTATTTGCGTTGCGAGTCTTGCGTAGGTGTCACAGTCACTTTTTATTTCAATTCCCGTCAATGTGTTTTCCTTTACCACAACAACATCTGCTATAGATTTTCTTATGGCAAGCTCTTCAAAAATACGCAGCTTCTCCTGTGTATTTTCAAGGTAATTAAACAGCGGCTCACGCATTTCCTTGTCGTTCATAATATCACCCAAAATATTTTACCATTTATTATATTAATATTCAAACAACAGCTGCTAATAAAGCAGACTGATTACAAAAATAAAATTTCACCTTGTCAGTCAGCATTTATATGGTATAATTAAACACAGCTCATTAACGAAAAGGAGACAGCGTTATGAAAAAAGCAATAACAACAGCTGTATGCCTGTTGGCGGCAATGCTGACATTAGTCGGCTGCTCCTACAGCACAAACAGCACCGCACCTACCGAGGGTACACAGCAGGCCACAGCAGCACTTGACGATGAAAAGGACTACAGCAGCTATAAGCCGGTAAAGCCCTCTAAGCTTAACGATGTTATAGATACAAATAAGGTTGCAAGGCTGTCAAGAATTAACAACGAAAAAAGGGTTTTCAGCGAAAAGAGTGATGATATAGCATTGTTTAAAAGCATAATTGACCTTAGCGTTGTTAATTCCGATTCAGGCATCAAACCGGGTTCCTTAAATATAAGGGTACACGACAAGGACGGCAAGGAGCTTTACAACATTTCATCAAGAGCAGTAGACAGCGGCATAATATACATAGAAGAAAACAAAACCTATGTAAGCTTTAAGCTTAACAAAAATGACGACACAAAGCTTTTGCAGCTGTATATTTCCTTAATCGGTGAATAAAGCAATAATTTACCAAAACAAAAATACGGGCAAGCACAAAGGCTTATGTAAGCCGCTGTGCTTGCCCTGTTTTAATTTTCATTATAGACCGTTAGTTAATTCCAGTTGTCTATAGTATCCTGATATACATTAATATAATCACCTGCTGAACGAGCCCATGAGTTGTCACTTGTCATTGCTCTGTAAACAAGGGCACGCCAACCGTCACGGTTCCAGTAACCGCCAATTGCTCTCTGCAAAGCGTTGTTCATATCAAGAATATCGTAATTTCTAAAGGTAAAGCCGTTTCCGTAGCCGTCCTGACTGTCGTGAATAGAATCTCTAAGTCCGCCTACCTCACGAACAACCGGAATACTGCCGTATCTTAAAGCTATCATCTGAGAAAGACCGCAAGGCTCACTCTTTGACGGCATTAGGAATATATCGGAGCCGGCATAGATTTTACGGGCAAGCTCAGGCACATAGCCATGACAGAAGCAAACTCTGCCCGGGTACTTGCTTTGCAGATACCAGAAATAATCCTCATATTCCTTGTCACCGGAACCAAGTACAACAAACTGAACATCATAGTTATCCAAAATATGCTCAATACCGCCACGAACAAGGTCAAGCCCCTTATGACTAACAAGACGAGTAACCATAGCAATAAGCGGTATGTCGCCTCTTTGTGCAAGGCAAAGCCTTTCCTGAAGCTTACGCTTACACTCCTCCTTACCTTGCGGATACTCAGGAGTATAATTCGCATACATATGGAAGTCGGTTGCAGGGTTGTAGCTGTCGTTGTCTATACCGTTTAGTATGCCGCACAGCTTATATGCTCTGTGCTTTAAGATTTGATCCAAGCCGCAGGCAAACCAAGGGTCAAGAATTTCTTTTGCATAAGACGGGCTAACAGTAGAAACTCTTGTAGAGGTTTCAATAGCACCCTTTGACATATTCAGCTTGCCGTCCATTTCCAGCATTTTTGTGCAGTCCTCAGGTATGCCCACGCACTCTGTGTTTACTTCCCAGCCGTACATACCCTGATACTGTATATTATGAATAGTATAAAGGCTCTTAATATTGTGGTACCAAGGATTTTTTGAATAGAAGAAGTAGTAATAGGTAGGTACAAGAGCTGTCTGCCAGTCGTTTGTATGAATTAGATCCGGATGAAAATCTATATAAGGCAGCATTTCAAGAATAGCTCTTGAAAAGAAGGAAAAACGCTCTGCGTCATCATAAAAGCCATACAGGCCGCTTCTTTTAAAGTAATACTCGTTATCTATAAAATAAAAGGTTACACCGTCATATTCTGCCCAGAAAACACCACAGTACTGTCTTCTCCATGCAGTAGGAACTGTAAAATTGGTTATGTAGTGCATACCGTCCCTTAAATATTGCGGGATAGTGCCGTACAGCGGCATAACCACTCTGCAGTCTATTCCACGCTGACGCAGTGTTTTAGGCAGCGACGCCGCAACATCTGCCAAACCACCCGAGCCTGCATAAGGGTTAGCTTCACTGGTACAATAAAGAATTCTCATTGTAAAATTACCTCCATATATTTAAATAAATTCCATATTATTCATATAGATTATAGCACTTTTTCACTGGGAATGTAAATAGGAAAGGAATTATATCCGCACAATGCCCTTCCGTCCTTAATAACTACATCCTTGTCGCATATTACATAACTTAGGTTTGCATTTTCGCCTATCTTTGTGTCCTGCATAACTATGCAGTTCTTAACCTTTGAGCCTTTTCCTATGCGCACGCCTTTTGATATAATACTGTTTTCAACTTCACCCTCAATAACGCAGCCTTGAGCAATCAGTGAATTTTTTACCGAAGAGCCCAGCCCGTATCTGCTTGGCATATCGTCACGCACCTTTGTATAAATAGGTCTGTGTACATTAAACAGCTCTTTTCTGTTTTCTCTGCTCAGCAAATCCATATTGGCTTCAAAATACTCCTCTATTGAAGATATGAGCGAATAGTAGCCCTCGTGCTTATAGCCGTAAAATCTATATTTATTTACATCCTTTTGGAAAATGTTTCTAACATAGTTCAGCTTATTGGTGTTGACACATTCCTGTACAATTTCCAAAAGCAGACTGCGGCTTGTAAGTATAGCCCCTGCGGCTATGTTGCACTCCGCCTTTGCCCGTGGCTCTACCAAAAACTCTGTGATACGCTCGTCGGTGTCTGTAATAAAGGTTACGGCGTCTCGCCTGCTTTCACTGTTTAAGCCGTTTATGTACAAAACGGTAAAATCGGCATTTTTATCAATGTGCTGCTGAATCATATCGCTGTAATTAACATTTGCAACCAGGTCGCAGTCTGCTAAAAGCACATATTCCTCGGTAGCGTCATTTAAAAATCTTCTTATTGAATACAGCTTTTCAATAACAGTATCTCCGGATGCCTCGCCTGACTGAATAAACGGAGGAAGCAGGTGAACGCCACCGTTTTTCCTTGACAAATCCCAGCTTTTACCCGAGCCTACATGATCCATAAGTGAGAAAAAGTTTTTATCTACAATAATTCCTACATCTGTTATTCCGCAGTTTGACATATTTGAAAGGTTAAAATCCACCAGTCTGTATTTACCGCCAAACGGTACCGATGCCATTGTTCGGTGTGATGTTAAAGACTGAATTCTTTCAGCGTGACTATTACCAAAAATAATACCCAGTACATCGTTATTTCTCATTACTTTTCTACCTCCGTAACATCAGCGTCTATCATAGCCTTTGGCTCTACTACACAGCCCTCGCTTACTGTTATTCCGTCGCCTATAACGGCAATTCCCCATTTGCCCTCTTCCTTAATGTTCTCAGGTCTGCCGCCTATATGGGCATTCTTTTTAATAACAGCATTTTCAGAAACTATGGCATATTCGACCGTAGCACCGTCTTCAATTGTTGCTCCCGGCATAAGTATGGAATCGGTTACAGTTGCACCTGTGCCTATAGTAACACCCGGGAACAAAACCGAAAATTCTATTCTTCCGTCAACATCGCAGCCGTCAGATACCAATGAATTTTGTATATTTGCATTTGGGCCTATGTAATGCGGCGGCATTGATGGATTACGGGAATATACCTTGTCTGTTTCGCCGCTAAGGTCAAGCGGAACCTTAGGGTTAAGCAAATCCATATTTGCCTCCCACAGGCTGTCTATAGTACCTACATCCTTCCAATATCCCTCAAAAGGATAGGCAAACATTCTCTCTCCTGCATTTAGCATTGCAGGCAAAACATCCTTACCAAAGTCATTGCTTGAGTCAGGGTCTGCTGCGTCCTCCTCAAGATACTTTCTGAGCTTTGACCAGTTAAATACATATATACCCATAGAAGCGTTTGTACTTTTTGGGTGTGCCGGCTTTTCTTCAAACTCATAAATAGAACCGTCAGGATTAGTATTCAATATACCAAATCTGGAAGCCTCCTCCAGCGGCACATCAATAACCGCAATAGTACAGTCCGCCTTATGCTTTTTATGGAAAGAAATCATCTTTGCATAATCCATTTTATAAATATGGTCGCCTGAAAGAACAACCACATATTCAGGGTCGTACCTCTCAATAAAATTCATATTGCGATAAATAGCATTTGCCGTACCTGCGTACCAGTGTGCACCGTCCATTTGCTGATATGGGCTTAAACAGGTCACTCCCGAATACATACCGTCCAAGTCCCAAGGCTGACCGTTTCCCACATACTCGTTCAGCACCAGCGGCTGGTACTGTGTAAGTACGCCAACAGCCTCTATGCCTGAGTTTACGCAGTTAGATAAAGGAAAATCTATAATTCTGTATTTTCCGCCAAAAGGCACGGCCGGCTTTGCCAGCTTTCTTGTCAGCACCCCTAATCGACTGCCTTGTCCTCCTGCCAGTATCATTGCCACTGTAGTTTGCTTTTGATACATCGTATTTATTCCTCCTTAATATTTCCTTTTGTTTTATAATCAACTATTAGATATTTATAAACAAATTTTTTATATTATTAAAGCCCTAGCTTTTAGAGCTGTCTTTATCCTGAATTTTTCCGGATATCTCTTTAGCCTCCTCTTTTAAAGGAACAGCCTGCATAGGCTTTTTAGGCTCTGCGGCTTTTTTAATTTCCGCGGCTTCACCTTTAGCACTGCTGACAGTTGGCTGGGTAGATTTGGTTTCTTTCACTTTTTCCCGCACCTTAGGCAACGAATCGGCATCACTGTCAGAATTTTCTGTTTCTTCTATTTCGGCTATTTTTTCGTTAAGCTCTATAAGCTCCTCCATGGTTTCCTTGTCCTCTTCGGCTACATTTATTTTTTCGTTTTGGTCTTTACCTTCAACGCAAACAAAATACATAACCGACAACGGAGGCAAAGTAAGCTTTATGCTTTGGTCATAGCCGTGCATAGGAACATCCTCTGTAGCAATGCTGTGTCCGTTTGAAATACCGGAGCCTCCATACTCTGCAAGGTCGGTGTTTAGCACCTCTGAATAAGCCCCCTTGTAAGGAACGCCAATATAATAGCCCTCCCTCTTAATAGGTAAAAAGTTGCACACAACTATAATACCGTTTCCGTTTTTGTCAAGTCTTCTAAAGGCAAGCACACACTGTGTATAGTCGTCATGGTGAATCCAGTGGAAGCCCTTCCATGAATCCTCTATTTGATACATAGGCGGATTATCTGCATAAAACCTGTTCAAACACTTTATAAAGTGCTTTAGCTGCTTGTTTTTAGGATATTCCAGTATACTCCAGGCAAGCTCACTGTCGGTGTTCCATTCTTCCATTTGTCCTATTTCGGCACCCATAAAGGTCAGCTTTTTGCCCGGGTGCATCATGGTGTATGCCATAAATATTCTTACCTGGTCAAACTTACTGTTGAAATCCCCCGGCATTTTACTGAACAATGACTTTTTGCCGTAAACCACCACATCGTGCGAAATCGGCAGAACAAAGCTTTCAGAGAACGCATAGAAAAAAGAAAATGTTAAATTAGCATGGTTAAACGGTCTGTAAAACGGATCCAGCGACATATAGTGCAGCATATCGTTCATCCAGCCCATATTCCACTTAAAGTCAAAGCCTAAGCCGCCCTCTTTAACAGGCTTTGTTATCATAGGCCATGCTGTGGACTCCTCGGCAAAGGTAATTACGCTTGGGTAAAGCCTGTGCAGGCTTGTGTTTAATCTTTGTATAAACGCAACAGCCTCCAGGTTTTCTTTGCCGCCAAATTGGTTTTTCGCCGATTCCTTACCGGCACGGTCATAGTCAAGGTAAAGCATAGCGGCAACATTGTCCAGCCTCAAACCGTCAATATGGTATTTTTCAATCCAAAAGGCTGCACTGGAAAGCAGAAAGCTGATAACCTCATAGCGTGAATAGTCGAACACCAGCGTACCTTTTTCTTCACGGTTTGCCTTTAACGGATCGTGATATTCGTAGCAGCAGGTGCCGTCAAACAACGCCAGGGCATAGTCGTCCTTTGGAAACTGAGAAATAGGCCAGTCAATAATTACCCCGATACCGTTTTGGTGGCACTTGTCAACCAAATACATAAAGCCCTCAGGGTCACCGTAGCGTGAGGTAGGAGCAAAATAGCCCGTTGGCTGGTAGCCCCATGAGCCGTCATATGGGTATTCCATAACCGGCATAAGCTCAATGTGTGTATAGCTCATTTCCTTAACATAAGGCACAAGCTGGTTTGCCAGCTCCTTGTAATCATAAAAATTGCCGTCGGGGTATCTTCGCCATGAGCCAATATGAACCTCATACACATTCATAGGGGCTTCTTTTACATTAATATTCTTTCTGCTTTCCAACCATTGACTGTCATTCCAACGGAAATTATCCAGACAATAAACTCTGGACGCATTGTTTGGCCTTGTTTCAAAATGAAAGCCGTAGGGGTCGGATTTATATAACCTTCTGTAGTCCTTTGCTTCTATACAATACTTATAAGAGTCATACTGATTTACATTATTTATATAGCACTCCCATACATCACCGTTTCCTATGCGTGACATATAATTTGCCGTTTCGTCCCAATTATTAAAGCTGCCTATTACCGATACCGACAAGGCGTTTGGTGCCCACACCCTAAAGACAAAGCAGTTTTCGTCGCCAACCCTGTGCGAGCCCATATATTCATAAGCGTTGCAGCTGTTGCCGCTGTAGAACGCCTGTAAATGCTGTTTTTCGTCCATTACATTCTGCATAAAGATAGCCCTTTCCTCTTTGTGTTATCCTCTACATCATTCCATAGTAATATAATACCAACGCATTCAATAAATTTCAATAGATTAGTTAAATTTCATATGATTTTTTAAAGATTATATGCAAATATTTATACACATTGCGGAATTTTTACCACAACTTTAATTTTTCTTTACAATGGGATATGCCATTTCACAAAATGGATTTATAAAAATTTACATTTCTGTCATTGTACACAGGAAAGCTGCTTCGCAATTTTTCAATATCATACCCCAAGCCTGCATATACAATTTCTTCGTTATTGCCGCATTCGGCAACAAGCTCACCGTCGGGAGCTATTATGCAGGAGCCGCCGCTGTAGCTTACACCGCCTATGCTTCCTACACAGTTTACCGCAAGTATATACAGCTGGTTTTCTATTGCTCTTGCCTGTGTAAGCACTCTCCAGTGGTCTTCTCTTTTTTGCGGCCAGTTGGCCGGCACAGCTACAGCTGTAACCAAACGGTTTTTGCTTATGCCCCGAAACAGCTCCGGAAAACGCACATCATAGCATATTGCCGTAGAAAAACAGGTATTCTCTATTTTATACTCTGTCAGTTCTTCGCCCTTAACAAAATATTTATCCTCACCGCTGTAGGAAAACGGGTGAATTTTTACATATGTACTTAAAATTCTGCCCCTTTTATCTAAAACAGTGTAGCAATTTTTCGCCTTAGCACCGCACTGCTCTGTCCAGCCAATTCCCATGGCAATACCGTATTTTCTGCAAATGTCCTGTGCCCGCAGTACGGTGTATTTGTCGGCCTCGGCTGTAGCTTTTATATTCATAGAAAAGCCCGTTAGGCTCATCTCGGGCAAAAAAATAACATCTGCCCCATTTTGTGACGCCTCTGTCGCCGCTCTTTCAACCTTTAATAAATTTTTCTCTTTATCTTCCCACTCTATATTCATTTGAAATATTGCCGCTTTCATATAAATCACCTTAATTTGCACTTCTAAAGCAGGTACTGATTCTCTACGATAATAATTATACACTAATTTAATGTAAAAAAAGCATTTTTACTGCGTACATTTTAATTTGTTTTTCAGAACAGGTTAAGTATATATTTAACAAAAACAGGGCTGCTCGGAAAAATTTATACTCCTAAGCAGCCCGTTCGATATAAAAGCACTAATTTATAAATAATCTATATAATCCGCAGAGAAAAGTGTGTTTCTGATTAATTACTTATTTTCACCTTTTCGGTTTTCTATTATTTTTGCTGCAATACTTTCCGGAACAGGCTCATATCTTGCAAAGGCTGTTTTGTAGCTGCCCTTACCCTGAGTTACCTGCCTGAGATAAACCGAAAAATCGCTCATCTCGGCAGCCGGAACCTCCGCCTCAACAGTCTGCAAGCCGTCCTCGCCCGGATTCATACCCAGCACTCTGCCACGGCGTTTGTTTACCTCTCCCATAATGTCGCCCATATTTGCATCGGGCACCATTACCGACACAGACTCTACCGGCTCAAGCAGTACCGGACTTGCCTGCGGCATACCGTTTTTGTAAGCTACCGCAGCCGCCATTTTAAATGACATTTCCGACGAATCTACAGGGTGGTACGAGCCGTCATACAAGGTTGCCTTTACGCCCACTACAGGATAGCCTGCCAGAGGGCCCTTCTTTATGCTCTCTCTAAGTCCTTTTTCCACTGCCGGGAAAAATCCCTTTGGCACTGCACCGCCTACAACCCTTTCTGCAAACTCCAAGCCTTCGCAGTCTGAAGGCTCAAACTCTATCCAAACATCGCCAAACTGACCGTGTCCGCCCGACTGCTTTTTGTGCTTGCCCTGCACCTTAACGCTTTTGCGTATAGTTTCACGGTACGCTACCTTTGGCGTGCTTAAAACAACATCAAGATTAAATTTATTTTTCAGCTTAGACACTACAACATCAAGGTGCTGCTCGCCCATGCCTGCAAGGATCATTTCCTTTGTTTCCTTATCTGCCTGTGTTACTACAGTAGGGTCTTCCTCTGAAATTTTAGCAAGAGCCTGTGCCACCTTGTCTTCTTCACCCTTTGTTTTAGGTGCAACCGTCATTTTATATGTAGGCACAGGGTAGCTTATACCCTCCAAGGTCACCTTTCTGGTTGGTGCACAAAGAGTATCGCCTGTGTTAGTTGAGCTAAGCTTTGCCACCGCACCAATGTCACCTGCTGTTATGCACCTTGCTTCCTCCTGCTTTTTGCCCTTTGGAATAAGAACCTTGCTTATTTTTTCTACAGCACCTGTTCTCATATTTACAAGTGGACTGTCAGGCGTAACCTTGCCTGATACTACCTTAAAGTAGGAAAGCTTACCTACAAACGGATCGGCAACAGTTTTGAAAACAATAGCCGCTGTGGCTGCATTTTCGTTTGCCTTTAGCTCTACAGGCTCGCCGTTTGTGTCAACTGCAATTTCAACCCTTTCGTCTGCTGACGGAACAAGCCAGTTAATGCCGTTCAGCAGATGCTCTATACCGTATGTATTTTGAGCGTCACCACAGAATACAGGGGTAATAGTACCCTCCTTTACGCCACGGCTGACGCCTACAATAACCTCCTCCGGAGTAAACTCCTCACCGCTGAAGTACTTTTCAAACATTTCCTCATCGGTTTCTGCTACAGCCTCATAAATAGCCGTACGCAAGCCCTCAAGACGGTCGCCCATATCAGGCATGGCGGTTTGAGTTATCTTGCCGTTTTCATATCTGTATGCCTTATACTCAAGAATATTTACATAACAATTAGCCTGACCGTTTTCTATATACGGCACAACAACAGGACAAACAGACGGGCCGTAATGTGCCTTTAGAGTTTCAAAAACTCTGTAAAATCTCGCACTTTCGTCGCAAAGACCGTTTACAAAGAACACCTTTGACATACCCGACCTTTCAGCCATTTTAAAGGCCTTGTCTGTACCGACGCCAACGCCGTCCTTGCCCGAAACAACTATAAGTGCCGTGTCAGCGGCACGCATACCCTCACATACGCCGCCAACAAAGTCGAAAAGTCCGGGAGTATCTATAAGATTAATTTTATAGCCCTTCCACTCAATAGGTGCTACTGCCGACATTACAGATACTTTTCTTTTTATCTCCTCAGGATCAAAATCCATAACAGTGTTTCCGTCGTTTATTCTGCCAAGACGCTCGGCAGCTCCCGACAAAAAAATCATAGACTCGGCTACAGAGGTTTTTCCACATCCGCCATGTCCGCATAAAACTATATTCTTTATTTTTTTAGCTTCGTACTGTTTCATTGCTGTTGTTTCACTCCTACACTTTATTTTAACTGTATTAGCATTATGCACAAATATGTAAATTTATGTTAAGAACATTATATACTATGCATACATTTAGTGCAATGTTTTTTAATTAAAAACTAAAAGTTCACCTAATATTAACAATAATTTATATATTTTTTATGCACTTTAGCCACTACTTTTCATAAAACCGACATTTATACAGCCTGTGTTGTGGTATAAAGCTAAAAAGCAGATTACAAAGCCGCTTTAAGCCATTGCATTTATCCGCCTCAACAGTCTGCAAATACAACCGGCACTAAATAACCTCACATTTATTATTAACAGTATATGCCACAAGCATTAAAAATATGGCAGCTACATTAGTTTTACAGCTAAGCCGCTATGCAAAAATCAATAATTACATCGAAGCACAAGGGCTTTTATACACCGTACGGTGATATTCGGCACCGCTTTATTCTCATACACGATTTCGCAAAATAAGCGGTATTCAGCAAAAGACACAGCAAGCCTTGGCAAAAAGCCGAGGTCTGCTGTGTCTTTAACAGGTTAGTTGTCCGCAAATTATTTATCGGATTTTTTTATTTGATTTTTTCTTTCCGCCTTTGACAGCAACAGCAATGATAATAATAATTACAACCAATGCAGCCGCCAGCAGGCACGCTACTATAAGGAAATAACCGCTGTTTTGCAGTGTATTCATAAAGCTGTTTACCGGGTCACTGCTGCTTGGCAAAGCGGTTGCCTTTTCGGCTTCTGTAGCTGCAGGCTGTGTTGCAGCCTCTGCCGGTCTTACTGTACCGGCAAACAGCAAGCCGTCGCCTTTTTTGAACACTAAATTAGCTTCATACATAGAACCGTCGGAAAGCACCGCCGGAATATCTACCGGCAATGTGCCGTATGGGTTTTTATAGCCAAAAGCAACCTCCACAGCTGCCAAAATATTTGGGCCATAGGTATATGTCGCAGGCTGAGAGCCGTCTGTATCCTCCGGATTCATACCGTTACAGCCATAGGCTGCCATAAGAGCCTGAGCGTCCTTATAGTTTGCAGTATCATAAGGCTTGCCAACGCTGACCACTACGCATTTAATATTGTTTTCTTTGCAATAATTCATCACAGAGGTTGGCACATAGGTATTTAAACTGCCCTGTGCTATATCCTCATTGCTGTTCATTTCCGACAGCACTATTACATAGTCTGCACCGCTGACAGTATTTAATATTTCTTCTGCTGATGAGCCGTCGTTATAATAACAGGTTTCATAGTTTACATTTGGTATGGTCTTTTGAGAAATCATTTTGCTCATTGCATATTCCATACCCGGTGTTTCATTGTCATAAGCCGCAACCAAAGCTATGTTTTGATTTTCTGTAGGCTTAAAAGGAAGCACATTTCCCTCATTTTTCAATACAGTAACGGCCTTTGCAGCAAGGTCATCTTCTTTTTCGTGGTTTTCAGCACTGCCTACAATTTTCTTGGCGTTTTCAGCTGTAGGGGCAGTGTAGTTAAGCACTCCACGCTTTTCCTTGAGCTGCAAAATACGCTTAACTGCATTGTCAATGGTTTCTTCCTTTATATTGCCGTTTACTACTGCCGACTTAATGTTGCCGATAAGCCCTTTAAGCTCTGTACCGCTGCTTTTATCTGTCAAAGAAATAGGCATAAGCAAATTGTCAACACCGGCATTAATGGCCAAAATACAAGCCTGAGCTACGCCGAAATTGTCCGCAATAGCTCCCATATTCATAGCGTCCGTAGTAACAACGCCCTTAAAGCCCAGCTTGTTTCTAAGAATATCGGTAACAAAGGTTTTTGAAAGGGTAGCCGGCAGAGTTACATTGCTGCCGTCGCTTTCCGACCTTACAGTTTTCTTTTCAACCTGTGGGAACTGAATGTGTGCTGTCATAATAACATCAACGCCGTTGTCAATAGCAGCCTTAAAAGGAAGAAATTCGCATTTTTCAAGCCGGTCTAAGGACTTGTCCACACTAGGCAGTGATGTGTGGGAATCTGTTGAGGTATCGCCGTGTCCCGGGAAATGCTTTGCGGCAGCCGCAACATTATTCTGCTGAATACCGTTTATAACCTGTGTGCCCAATGCCGAAACTATGGCGGGGTCGGAAGAAAATGACCTTAAGCCTATAATAGGATTAGACGGATTACTGTTTACATCAAGGGACGGTGCAAAGTCCATATTTATTCCCAGAGCGGCAAGCTCACTACCCAAAATATTACCTGCCGTTTTTGCGTCGTTTGCACTGTTAATTGCACCAAGTGCCATATTACCCGGCAGAGATGTGCCTGTGTTCAGCCTTACAACCTCGCCGCCCTCTTGGTCTGTACTGATAAACAGCGGTATTTTGTTTCTTGAAGCTAACGCCGCCTGTTGAAATGCTGTAGTAAGCTTTACAGACTGTTCGGTATCAACAAGGTTTTCTGCAAACAATATTACCCCGCCTACCGAGGTTTTAGAAATAATATTAGCTACATCGTCCTCCATAACGGTAAAATCCTCGCCGTCCCACTGGCGTACTGCAACGGTTATCATTTGAGCTATTTTTTCTTCTGTAGTCATTTTAGAAAGCAGCGTGTCAACATTGTCGGCGGCGGATGCAGTCGGAATACCTACTGCAGCACACAGCACACACAAAGCTACGCTTACCGCTTTTTTAAAGCCTGTTCTCATACCATATATCCTCCTTTTGAAGCATCTGCTCATTTATACAGGTATAACATATATTCCGTCTTTTTTCAATTGTAATTTAAAACTGTAATTTTAATGTAATTATATATGCAAAACAGGGTTGTCCGACGAAAGCCGCACAACCCTGTATATAAACAAGAATAATTATCTTCTGCCGTTATGTCTGTTATTTCTGGAATGAGACTGCTGAACATTATTTTCAGGTGTAAGCCCCTCAACCTCAATTAAAGCTTCTCTTCTGGACAGATTCAGTCTGCCCTTATCGTCAATTTCAAGAACCTTTACAAGAATAACATCGCCTACATTTACTACATCCTCAACCTTTTCGGTACGCTTAACATCAAGCTGAGAAATGTGGCACAAGCCCTCTTTGCCCGGTGCAATTTCAACAAATGCACCGAAATCCATAAGGCGTGTAACCTTACCCTTGTAGATAGCACCCGGCTCCGGGTCCTTAGCAATAGTTTCTACTATATTAAGGGCACGCTTACAGTTTTCTGTATCAATACCGCTTATGAACACATTACCCTCTTCTGTAATGTCAATTTTAACTTCGCATTCAGCCTGAATTTCCTTAATAACCTTACCGCTCTTACCTATAACCTCGCTGATTTTGTCAACAGGAATAGTTGTTGTAAGCATTTTAGGAGCATACTTAGACAGCTCTGCTCTTGGTTCAGGAATAGCCTTTAGCATAACCTCGTCAAGAATATAATTTCTTGCCTTGTGTGTTTTAGCAAGAGCCTCCTTAATCATTTCAGGTGTAAGACCTGAAATTTTAAGGTCCATCTGAATAGCTGTAATGCCGTCGTGAGTACCTGCTACCTTAAAGTCCATATCACCGAAGAAGTCCTCAAGGCCCTGAATATCTACCATTGTCATCCAACGGTCGCCCTCGGTAATAAGTCCGCAGGAAATACCTGCCACAGGCTCCTTAATAGGTACACCGGCGTCCATAAGAGCAAGTGTTGAACCGCATATAGAGCCCTGAGATGTAGAGCCGTTAGAGGATACAACCTCTGAAACAAGTCTTAGAGCATATGGAAACTCCTCAACCGGAGGAATAACAGGAACAAGAGCTCTTTCAGCCAAAGCACCATGACCGATTTCTCTTCTGCCAGGGCCTCTGCTTGGTCTTGTTTCACCTACAGAGTATGAAGGGAAATTATAGTGGTGAATGTATCTCTTTGTTTCCTCATCGTCAATACCGTCTAAAATCTGCTGGTCGCTTACAGGGCCAAGTGTAGCAACTGTCAACACCTGTGTCTGACCTCTTGTAAATAGACCTGAGCCGTGTGTTCTAGGCAGAATGCCAACCTCGGAAGCAAGAGGACGAATATCGTTCATACCTCTGCCGTCAACTCTCTTCTGCTCGTCAAGCAGCCAACGGCGTACTATAGTCTTTTGCGACTTGTACATACACTCGTCAATCTTTTCTGCCTGCTCAGGATATTCCTCATCAAACTTAGCATGAACAGCCTCGTAAATAGGAACAAGCCTTGCATCTCTTACTGTTTTATCGTCTGTATCAAGTGCAACCTTTAGGTCGTCCTCAACAAACTCAAAAATCTTCTCGAACATTTCGTGGTCAGGCTCGTTGCTTGGATAAGAGAATTTCTCTTTGCCGATTTCCTTTTGAATACCCTTAATAAATTCAATAATATGCTGGTTAGCCTTATGACCTGCCATAATGCCCTCGTACATATCCTCGTCGGATACTCTGTCGGCACCTGCCTCTATCATAGCAATTCTGCTGTCTGTGGAAGCAACTGTAACAGCCATTTTAGACTTGGCTCTTTCCTCCTTGTTAGGGTTAATAACAAATTTGCCGTCTACCAAGCCGACTGAAACACCTGAAATAGGGCCGTTCCATGGAATATCAGAAATTGAAAGTGCTATAGAAGTACCAACCATAGCTGTAATCTCCGGTGAGCAGTCAGGGTCAACCGACATTACTGTACAAACAACAGAAACATCGTTTCTCATATCCTTTGGGAACAAAGGACGAATCGGCCTATCAATAACTCTGGATACAAGAACAGCCTTATCAGACGGTCTGCCCTCTCTCTTTAAGTAAGAGCCCGGAATTTTACCTACGGCATACATTTTTTCTTCAAAATCTACCGAAAGCGGGAAAAAGTCGATTCCCTCTCTTGGCTTTGCGGCACCTGTTACCGCTACATTTACTACTGTTTCGCCATAACGAACCAAGCAGGCACCGTTTGCAAGCTGTGCTATCTTACCTGTTTCCACAACCAAAGGTCTGCCTGCAAACTCAGTTTCAAAAACTCTAAAATTTTCAAACATAGTCTTTCTCCTAATAAATTTATTTTTACAGGATTATACCGCTTAGCAATAAAACCACCTTTTATACAGTCAATAAAAGGTCGTTTCACTGCTAAACCAAGTAGAAATCCTGTAAATATGTTTATACAATACAGGGCAGACTGCCTCATATTAAGCTGTCTGCCCCACAATAAGCAATAATTATTTACGGATACCCAGTCTTGCAATAATAGAACGGTATCTCTCAATGTCAACCTTAGTCAGGTAGTTTAGAAGGTTTCTTCTCTGACCTACCATCTTTAGCAGACCTCTTCTGGAGTGATGGTCCTTTTTGTGAACCTTTAGGTGCTCAGTCAAATCGTTAATTCTCTTTGTAAGCAAAGCGATTTGAACCTCAGGAGAACCTGTATCGCCCTCGTGAGTTGCATACTCCTTAATGATTGCCTCTTTCTCTGTCTTTAGCATTTACATTCACCTCTTTTTCAGTATTATGCCCATTGTATTCGGTCAATCACAGTTAAAGGAAGGTGATAAATCCTGTTACAGGCTTACTCCAAAAACCGTGGTTGGGGCACTTTGAGTATTTTATCATAACCGTCTTGATTTGTCAATTACAATTAAGCCTAAAATCAGTAAAAAATCATAAAAAGCAGTAATATTTATTCTTACCGCACCAATAGTCATAATAAATGTAAAAATTGTACAAAAAGAGCCGCCTGAATTCAAGCGGCTCTAAAAATTCATATTAAATCAATATTGAAAGAAATTCAATTATTCGTTGATAGCTGTAACAACGCCTGAACCTACTGTTCTACCACCCTCACGGATAGCGAATCTTAGGCCTTCCTCAATAGCGATTGGCTTAATGATTTCAACGTCCATCTCAACGTTATCGCCAGGCATACACATCTCTGTACCCTCTGGTAGAGAAATAACACCTGTAACGTCTGTTGTTCTGAAGTAGAACTGTGGACGGTAGTTGTTGAAGAATGGAGTATGACGGCCACCCTCGTCCTTAGTCAATACATAAACCTGACCGTGGAACTTTGTGTGTGGGTGAATTGAACCCGGAGCTGCAAGAACCTGACCTCTTTCGATCTCTGTTCTCTGAACACCACGCAGCAAAGCACCGATGTTATCACCAGCCTCAGCATAATCTAGAAGCTTTCTGAACATCTCGATACCTGTAACAACAACTTTTCTCTTTTCGTCTGTTAGACCAACGATCTCAACTTCCTCGTTAATCTTTAGCTGGCCTCTCTCAACTCTACCTGTAGCAACTGTACCACGACCTGTGATTGTGAATACGTCCTCAACAGGCATTAGGAATGGCTGGTCAGCCTTACGGTCAGGAGTTGGGATAAACTCGTCAACAGCGTCCATTAGCTCGTGGATGCAAGCATACTCAGGAGCGTTAGGGTCCTTAGATGTTGAAGTTAGAGCAAGATAAGCAGAACCTCTGATGATTGGTGTGTCATCGCCAGGGAACTCGTACTCGTTTAGAAGCTCACGAATTTCCATCTCTACTAGGTCTAGTAGCTCTTCGTCGTCAACTTGGTCAGTCTTGTTCATGAATACAACAATGTAAGGTACACCTACCTGACGAGATAGCAGGATGTGCTCTCTTGTCTGAGGCATAGGACCGTCAGCTGCAGATACAACTAGGATAGCACCGTCCATCTGAGCAGCACCTGTGATCATGTTCTTTACATAGTCAGCATGGCCTGGGCAGTCAACATGAGCGTAGTGACGCTTCTCTGTCTCGTACTCAACGTGAGCTGTGTTAATTGTAATACCACGCTCTCTCTCTTCCGGAGCCTTATCAATGTTTGCGTAATCAACGAAATCAGCATCGCCCTCTAGGTTAAGAACCTTTGTGATAGCAGCTGTCAGAGTTGTTTTACCGTGGTCAACGTGACCGATTGTACCAATGTTAACATGTGGTTTATTTCTTTCAAATTTTTCCTTTGCCATTGGAATAGCCTCCCTTAAATATTATTTTAGGTTTATATATCCCTTAGCCCTTATTTTACCAACAAAATTAGTAAAATGCAAGGGCTAAGATAAATTTATAATTGAATTTTTAAGAAGTTTTTGTTAATTTTTCATTAATGTAAAATTAATCTTCCTTCTTATTTCTCTTTGACATAATTTCTTCAGCAACAGACTTAGGAACCTCTGCATAGTGGCTTGGCTCCATAACATACTGACCACGGCCCTGTGTGTTGGAACGCATATCTGTTGCGTAACCGAACATTTCAGACAGCGGAACATTAGCGTTAATTCTCTGAGCGCCGTTTTCTGCTTCCATACCCTGGATCATACCACGACGAGAGTTCAAGTCGCCAATAACATCACCCATATATTCCTCAGGAACAATTACAGTAACCTTCATAATTGGTTCCATCAGAACAGGATCTGCCTTTCTCATTGCTTCTTTAAATGCCATAGAACCGGCAATCTTAAATGCCATTTCAGATGAGTCAACCTCGTGGTAAGAACCATCGTACAATGTTACTTTACAGTCAACTACATTGTAGCCTGCAAGTACACCGCTTAGCATAGCGCCCTGGATACCTTGGTCAACAGCAGGAATGTATTCCTTAGGAATAGCACCACCAACAACGCCGTTAACAAACTCGTAACCCTTGCCCGGGTTTGGCTCAATCTTAATCTTAACATGACCGTACTGACCTTTACCACCTGACTGTCTTGCATACTTCTGGTCAACACTAGCTTCTTGACGAATTGTTTCCTTGTATGCAACCTGTGGAGCACCAATGTTAGCCTCTACCTTAAATTCTCTTAGTAGACGGTCAACAATGATTTCAAGGTGAAGCTCACCCATACCGGCGATAATTGTCTGTCCTGTTTCTTCATCTGTGTAAGCCTTAAAGGTTGGGTCCTCTTCTGCAAGCTTTGCAAGAGCAATACCCATCTTTTCCTGACCGGCCTTTGTCTTAGGCTCGATAGCAACACGGATAACAGGCTCCGGGAATTCCATTGATTCCAAAATTACAGGGTGCTTCTCGTCACATAGAGTATCACCTGTAGTTGTAGACTTTAGACCAACGGCAGCAGCTATATCACCTGCATAACAGGTTTCAATGTCCTTTCTGTCGTTAGCGTGCATCTGTAGAATTCTACCAATACGCTCGTTTGTATCTTTTGTTGAGTTATAAACTGTTGTACCTGCATTTACGCTACCTGAATAGGTTCTGAAGAAACACAGCTTACCAACGAATGGGTCTGTAGCAATCTTAAATGCCAATGCAGAGAAAGGCTCTGTATCGGAAGCGTGTCTGCAAGTTTCCTCGTCTGTTTCAGGGTTAACACCCTTAATAGCAGGAATATCTGTAGGAGCAGGCATATAGTCAACAATAGCGTCAAGCAGCATCTGAACACCCTTGTTACGGTATGAAGTACCGCAGGTTACAGGTACCATTTTGTTTTCAATTGTTGATTTACGGATCTGATCCTTAATTTCATCAACGGTCAGCTCTTCGCCGCCGAAGAATTTTTCCATTAGCTCGTCATTCATTTCAGCAACGTGCTCGATAAGCTCGTCGTGATACTTCTGAGCAAGCTCTTTCATATCCTCAGGAATTTCTTCCTCACGAATATCTTTACCAAGGTCATCATAATAAACCTCAGCCTTCATCTTTATAAGGTCGATAATACCTCTAAAGTCGTCTTCAGCACCAATTGGAAGCTGAATCGGAACAGCATTACACTTTAGTCTGTCCTTCATCATCTGAACAACTCTGTAGAAGTCGGCACCCATAATGTCCATCTTATTTACATAAACCATTCTAGGTACCTTGTAGTTGTCAGCCTGTCTCCATACGGTTTCAGACTGTGGCTCTACGCCGCCCTTTGCACACAGAACTGTTACAGAACCGTCAAGAACTCTAAGTGAACGCTCAACCTCTACTGTAAAGTCAACGTGACCAGGGGTGTCGATGATGTTGATTCTAACTTTTTTGCCATTTCTGTCTTTCCAGAAGCATGTAGTTGCGGCAGATGTAATTGTAATACCTCTTTCCTTCTCCTGTTCCATCCAGTCCATAGTAGCGCCACCGTCATGAGTTTCGCCTATTTTGTGGTTGATACCTGTATAGAACAGGATACGCTCTGTTGTAGTAGTTTTACCGGCATCAATATGAGCCATGATACCGATGTTTCTTGTGTGTTCAAGAGATACCTGTCTAGCCATAATAGCCTCCTTAAATTATTACCATCTGTAATGTGCGAAAGCCTTGTTGGCTTCTGCCATCTTGTGTGTTTCGTCACGCTTCTTAGCAGCACCGCCTACGCCATTAACAGCATCCATAATTTCAGCGGCAAGTCTTTCCTTCATTGTTCTCTCTGAACGAAGTCTTGCATAGTTTGAAAGCCATCTCAGGCCTAGTGTCTGTCTTCTCTCAGGACGAACCTCCATAGGTACCTGGTAAGTAGCACCACCTACACGGCGAGCCTTTACCTCAAGTACAGGCATAATGTTTTCCATAGCCTGATCAAAAGTCTCTAGTGGATCGTTACCTGTCTTTTCTTTAATGATGTCAAATGCACCGTAAACAATCTTTTGTGCAACGCCCTTCTTACCATCATACATAATGTTGTTAATAAGGCGTGTAACTTTCTTTGAGTTGTATAGTGGATCCGGCAAAACATCACGTTTTGCTATTGAACCTCTTCTTGGCATTTTACTTCCCTCCTTCACAATTTTTGAGATATCATAGGTACTCGAAAGTGACAACTCCCGTTTTGTCAATACTGAGGCTTGTCTATATATAAAAGCACACTGTATTGTACTGTAACTGTTTTAGTTGTCTTTTTTTAGTTGTTTCCTATGGGTTTAATGGATTACTTACCGGCCTTTGGACGCTTAGCACCATACTTTGAACGAGCTTGCATTCTCTTTGCAACGCCCTGTGCATCAAGTGTACCTCTGATGATGTGGTAACGAACACCAGGGATATCCTTAACTCTACCACCACGAATTAGTACAACGCTGTGCTCCTGTAGGTTGTGGCCAACACCCGGAATGTATGAAGTAACCTCAATACCATTTGAAAGTCTTACTCTGGCAATTTTTCTAAGAGCTGAGTTAGGCTTCTTAGGTGTAGCAGTTTTTACAGCAGTACATACGCCTCTCTTTTGTGGTGAAGCCTGGTCTATAGCAACTCTCTTCTTAGAGTTCCAGCCCTTTAGCAGAGCAGGTGTCTTAGCTTTCTTTTCAGTAACCTGACGACCCCTTCTAACCAACTGATTAAATGTAGGCATAGTTCTCCTCCTTTCCTCAAACATAAAAAATTTATTTATGCTAAAGCGGACTCTTGTCCGCATTAACAGCAAGTGCCTCAAAAGCTGTAGTTTTATACTTACAGCCTCTGCCGTTCAGCAGTATTTTTTGTATAAGATTAACAGCAGCTTTGCCTAAAGCTCTCTACAAAACCATACTACTCAACAGTTTTATATAATAGCATATCCTCATCTTGTTTGTCAACACCGATTTTTGGTTTTACAGCACAATTTTTTAAGTAATAATCCCATTTACACAGCTCTGCTTAGCGGCACTGCGTTTTTAATGCGGCATAATTTGCACAGCTGTATCATTCTTGATTAATATAAGCTAAAATGGTAAAATTATTCAATATAGGGAGGTTTTATTTATGAGATTTCTGAACAAGCTGCTTTGTGCTGTTTTAGCTGCAGCTCTTTGTTTTTGTGCTGTCGGCTGTGAGAGTGCAGTAAGCACGGCAGGCAGCACAAACGGTCTTAAGCTTCATATGCTTGATGTGGGACAGGGCGACAGCCTGCTGCTGGAATGTGACGGCAGCTATATGCTTGTAGACGCCGGCGAAGCCGACAAGGGCAATAGGGTTGTTGAGTACCTGAAAGGTCAAAATGTACGCAGGCTAAGCTATGCGGTAATTACTCACCCTCATTCCGACCACTTTGGCGGTATGAAAAAGGTGCTTCAAAGCATACCCACAGACAACATTGTAATGACCGAGGCGTACAATACCACAAGAGCGTGGGAGAGCCTGATCGACTACATTGACAAAGAGGATTTTAATGTTGTTTTTCCAAAAACTAACGATGTATTTAATGTAGGAGGCTGTAAGGTTAATATATATTCTCCCAATATAGACAATGACAATAAAAATAACTGTTCACTGGTGTTGCGGGCGGTTTATGACAATATGGCAGTGCTTTTAACAGGCGACGCCGAAAAGCCGGAGGAGAAGGAAATACTTGAAAGCGGTTTTAATGTACAGGCAGATGTACTTAAGCTGGGGCACCACGGCAGCAGTACAAGCACAAGCAGTGAATTTTTAGAAAAGGTCAGCCCCTCACTGGCTTTAATCAGCTGCGGTAAAAACAACGACTACGGTCATCCGCACAAGGAAACCCTAAGCAAGCTTAAAAATTCCGACATTCCTGTAATGCGTACCGACCTTGACAAGGCTGTAACAGTAAGCCTGTGCAACAACAAAATTACCGTTTTGGCAAGCAAAATGGAGCAGGTTATACCTAAAAGAGGCGGTGCAGACACTTCTTTAAGCTCTGAGGTAAGCTCTGCCGACAGCTCACAACACAGGTATATAGGAAACAAAAGCTCACGGGTATTTCACCTTGGCAGCTGCAAATCTGTAAATAAAATGTCCGACAAAAACAAGGTTTATTTTGACAGCAGAAAGCAGGCGGCAGAAAGCGGCTATTCCCCATGCGGTTACTGCAAGCCGTAATATCTTTACCTAATAAATACAGTGACCTATTAATACACCCGCTTAAAATAAAAAGGTATTAATTAGCTTAAAACTAAAAATTTAAAATTTACAAATTAAATTGTAAATTTTATATATGAATTGGAGATGCATAGTAATGTCCCCTGTAATCAAAATGCTTGGGAAATACAAAAAGGAGGCTGTACTCAGCCCGTTATTTAAGCTTTTGGAGGCTCTCTTTGAGCTGTTTGTACCAATTGTAGTGGCGTCACTTATAGATATTGGTATAGGCAACGCCGACAAGGGCTACGCTGTAAAGATGTTTTTTTTGCTGATTTTGCTGGCTGTTATCGGACTTAGCTTTTCGATAACGGCACAGTATTTTGCGGCAAAAGCAGCCGTAGGCGTAGGCACAAGACTTCGCTCTGTGCTTTTCAAAAAAATACAGAGCCTGTCCTTCTCGGAGCTTGACAATATAGGTACATCTACAATGATAACCCGTATGACAAGCGATGTTAATCAGGTGCAAAGCGGAATAAATATGTTCTTGCGACTGTTTATGCGTTCGCCGTTTATCGTTTTTGGTGCAATGATAATGGCATTTACCATTGACTTTCAGGCGGCACTTGTATTTGTGTGTGCTATACCCGTTTTGGCTGTTGTGGTTTTTGCCATAATGCTTATAAGCATACCTCTTTATAAAAAATCGCAAAGCAGGCTGGACAAGGTTACAGGCAAAACAAGAGAGAATTTAACAGGTGCCAGAGTTATAAGGGCCTTTTGCCGAGAGGAACGGGAAATAAACGAGTTTAAAGACTTAAACAGTCAGCTTACAGCGGCACAAAAATATGTAGGTAAAATTTCAGCATTAATGAACCCCGTAACATTTGTAATAATCAATGTAGCGATAGTTGTTTTAATATGGGTTGGTGCTATAAGAGTTGAACAGGGTGTTTTGACGCAGGGTGCTGTTGTTGCACTGTATAACTATATGTCGCAAATACTGGTTGAACTGATAAAGCTGGCTAACCTTATCATTACTATGACAAAGTCTGTTGCCTGCTGCAACAGAGTTACGGCTGTATTGGAAACAAGCTCTACACTACAGCACACAGACAACGACACCATAGAAACAGAAAACTGTATTGATTTTGTAAATGTTGCCCTTACCTACCAAGGTGCCGGCGGCGAAAGCCTAACCGATATTAATTTCAGTATTAAGCCGGGAGAAACCGTTGGTATTATCGGCGGTACAGGCTCCGGCAAGTCTTCACTTGTAAATTTGATACCTCATTTTTACGACTGTACAAGGGGCGGAGTTTATGTAGACGGTAAAAATGTTAAGTCCTATTCCACTGCAGAGCTGAGGGAAAAGATAGGCATAGTTTTGCAAAAAGCCGTTCTTTTCAAGGGAACCATACGGGACAACCTGCTGTGGGGCAACAAAAACGCCACCGAGCAGCAGCTTGTACAGGCACTTGAGATTGCACAGGCCGCCGATGTTGTGGCAAGCAAGAAAAACGGTTTAGATGAGGTTATTGAGCAAGGCGGAAAGAATTTATCGGGAGGTCAAAAGCAGCGCTTAACTATCGCAAGGGCATTAGTTAAGCAGCCGGAAATTCTTATACTGGACGACAGCGCCTCAGCACTTGACTATGCTACAGACGCAAGGCTCAGAAAGGCGGTTAAGGGACTGAAAAACACAACGGTAATTATTGTTTCTCAGCGTACATCGTCAATTATGTCTGCGGACAAAATAATAGTTATGGACGACGGTAAAATTGTCGGCATAGGCACTCACAGCCAACTGCTTGACAGCTGCAGTATATACCAAGAAATATACTCCTCACAAACGGACAGGTGAAAAACTATGAAGCAAAAAGATACTATCATAAAAGTACTAAAGCATATTAAAGGCTATCGTAAATTTTTAACGGCATCGATAATACTCGCACTGGTTACAGTAGCACTTACTCTTTATATTCCTATTCTGGTAGGCGGTGCCATAGACTGTATAGCCGACGAGGGCAGGGTGGATTTCCAAAAAATACTGCCTTTCCTTATTGAAATAGGCATTGCCGCCGGCATAACCGCACTTTCCCAATGGATAATGAATATGTGCAACAACAAAATGACCTACCACATTGCAAGGGATATACGAAACGAGGCTATAGAAAAAATAGAGAAGCTCCCTTTAAACTACCTTGACACACACTCAAGCGGCGACACCGTAAGCCGTGTAATTGCCGATGTTGACCAGTTTACAGACGGTCTGCTAATGAGCTTTACACAGCTGTTTACCGGCGTTATAACCATACTGGGCACACTGGGCTTTATGTTCTCTGTAAACTGCATTATTGCCTTGGTAGTAGTTGTAGTAACTCCGCTTTCGCTGTTTGTGGCAAAGTTTATAGCCACAAAAACCTACAAGCTGTTTAAAAATCAGTCGGAAATTCGTGGTGAACAAACCGCATTTATTGAGGAAATGATAGAAAACCAAAAGGTAGTGCAGGCATATACCCATGAGGACGAAAACGAAGAGGTGTTTGACGAAGTAAACCAAAGGCTTTGCGAAAGCTCTGTAAAGGCTATATTTTTCTCTGCAATTTCTAACCCGGCTACACGCTTTGTAAATAACCTTGTTTATGCGGGTGTAGCTCTTACAGGTGCATTGATGGCTATAACAGGTAATATTACAGTGGGCAGCTTAACCTGCTTTTTAAGCTATGCCACACAGTATACAAAACCGTTTAACGAAATTTCAGAGGTAGTTACAGAGCTGCAAAACGCTTTGGCTTGTGCAGACAGGGTTTTTGAGCTTATAGAAGAGCCGGCGGAGGTTCACGAAAAAGAAAACGCTGTTGTACTAAAGGATGTAAAGGGCAATATTCAGCTTGACAATGTGTGTTTCTCTTACATTCCGGAAAAAAAGCTTATAGAAAACCTGTGTTTAAATGTTAAGTCAGGTCAAAGAATAGCCATTGTAGGCCCTACAGGCTGCGGCAAAACCACACTTATTAATTTGCTTATGAGATTCTACGACACCGTAAGCGGAGAAATATATGTAGACGGCAACGAGATTAAAGATGTTACCAGAAAGAGCCTCCGCCAGGGCTACGGTATGGTGCTGCAGGAAACCTGGCTGAAGGCAGGCACTATAAAAGAGAACATTAATATGGGCAAGCCTGACGCCACTGATGAAGAAATTATAGAAGCAGCAAAAAAAACACACGCCCACAGCTTTATAAAAAGACTTCCTCAAGGCTACAACACTGTAATAGGCGAAGACGGCGCCGGACTGTCACAGGGGCAGAAGCAGCTGCTGTGCATTACCCGCATAATGCTGTGCCTGCCGCCAATGCTTATCCTTGACGAGGCCACATCATCAATAGATACCCGTACAGAATTAAAAATTCAGGAAGCGTTTAACAAGCTTATGGAGGGCAGAACAAGCTTTATTGTTGCCCACAGACTTTCCACCGTAAGAAACGCAGATGTTCTGTTGGTTATGAAGGACGGCCATATAATTGAACAGGGCACGCATAACGAGCTTGTAAAAAAAGGCGGTTTTTACAGCAATTTGTACTATGCACAATTTGCAAGCTGAGTAATATTTGGAAGCCACAGCACAATTCAGCCCGCTACTATGTGAAAATATTTGAAATTACAGCCTCTTTGGTATATAATAGCAATTAGAAGCTAAATATTTTTTGTAAAATAAAATTACCTAATTATCGGAGCGGTTAAACCCTTTGCGAATAATACAAGGCCTCAATTTCGGCTGTAGAAATCACACCTATTTGTGCCGCACCACCTTTTGGTATTTTAACACTAAGCATATTCTAAAAATCAGAAGCTTGCCCTGTTTACAGCTCAAATTCACACATGCCTGCATGGCTGCCGCTGTGCAGACCACCTTTCTTTAACAAGAGTAAAAATCAGTAGAAAAATCTTTAAGTACACTTAGTACCGGTATTATATCCGGTATAACCCGGCGAAAGGAATAAATATGTTAAGGATAGCAATAGTTGATGATGAAGATACCTTTTGCAATCATCTTTATGACATTGTAAATAGTTATTTTAGCGAAAGCAACATTAAATATACTATCGAAACATTTAACAGCGTCGCAAAGCTTTTAGACGGTATCCAAACATATGACATAGCCTTTTTAGATGTGGAAATGCCCACCAAAAACGGCATACAGGTAGGTTATGACCTAAAAAGAATAAACCCTGACATCATTTTGTTTATTGTAACCTCTCACCTAAGCTACCTTGATGATGCAATGGATTTGCAGGTTTTCAGATATTTGGAAAAGCCTGTTGAGAAGGAGCGGGTTTTCCGTGCACTGGATATTATAACAGAAAAAGAAACTATTGTAGATTTTTCCTCCAACGGAAAGCTTCAAAATTTAAAGGCCGACCAAATAGTGTGCATTTACACATTTCTCCGCAAAAATTATATTCTTACGGATATGGGTACAATTATTCCTACGGGCTACAACATAAAAAGATGGAAGGATATTTTTCGCAACAATGCCAACTTTTCTTCACCGCACTACAGCTACTTGATTAATTTACGATATGTTTCTAAAATAGACAACAATCAAATTACCGTGTGCTGTAAAAACGGTAACGAAATGGTTATATATGCTTCTCAAAGGAGAATCTCTCAATTCAAAAAGGACTTTATTCAGAAAATGGGTGAGCGACATTGAGTATATTTGAAAATTTAATCTTTTTACTGGAATTTCTCTTTGAAGGCTACTGTGCATATACATATTTTTCAACATTTTTTGAAAGAAATGACAGAATTCGCTACCCGCTGATGTTGTACATAGTTGTATCTGCCATATGGTTTTTTCTGTATGCAACAGTAGATGTGGTAATAAATTTAATGCTGTTTTTAGCAACAAATATTATAATTACAAAATTGTGCTATAAAACCGACCTTGGCAGCTGTGTTCTTCACTCCTTCATTTTTTCCTCGGCATTTGTAGGCTGTGAATTGCTCACCATACCTTTTTCAAATTTGTTGCTTCAAAACGACTATATTCAGATTCGTTCGTTTGAAGCCGAGCTGTTTATTTCTACCATTTCAAAGCTGCTGCTGTTTATAGCCTGCAAGCTGGTACAGAAATATGCATTAAAGGAGCTTGAACGAACTAAGGGCATATGGCTGTTTTTACTGCCTATGTCGTCCCTAATATGCATAATGGGCATATACTATCTGGCAGGCTACTGCCGCCCTACCTACATATCAAGTATAATTATTTCGCTATGCTCTATATGCCTGCTGGCGGCAAACATTGTAGTATTTTTGGTGCATGAAAACCAAATAAAAATTTCAAGTCAGCTTACAAAGCTGCAGCTTGCCGAGCAGAAAAGCGAGCTTGACTACAACTACTACAGGGTGCTGCAGTCAAGCTACGATAAATCCCGTGTAGCCGTACATGACAGCAAGCACCACCTAAATGTTATAAGCTCTATGGCATACGATAAAAATTACAGCGGCATAACCGATTATATAGCCTCTCTTTTAGGTCAGGATTATTATACAGCCGGCAGCTGTATAACAAAAAATAAAATATTTGACATAATAATTATGCAGGCAAAGGAACAGTGCCAACGCAAGGGCATAAATTTTTCATTTGAGCACAACAACCATAACCTCAGCTTTGTTGAGGACGCCGACCTGTGCTGTATAGTATCTAACCTGCTGGATAACGCCATTGAAGCGGCCGAAGGCTCTGCCGGAAAAAGAGTTAATATGCTTATATATACAAACCCTATGTCGTCAATGTATTTTTTAGAGGTAAACAACAGCTGTGATAATCCTCCTAAAACCAAAAATAATTTTCTTATTACCATAAAAAAAGATAAGGAAAGACACGGTCTTGGCTTATACAGTGTTCGGCTAACTGCTAAAAAGTACGGCGGCGAAATAAATTACAAATACGACTCGGAAAAAAAGTCTTTTAAAACAATAGTTATGCTTAACAAACGATAAATCCTCCAAGTCATTAGTGGAAAGTAGGGTTGTTAAAAACAGAGCAGGTGTATAAACGGGGTTTGTTAATAAACAAAAGCGTTAAAACAATTATTATGCAGAAACATAACTCTAAAGCAGCTTTTCACAAGCAAACAGATTAACATACAAGTAAAAGCGGTCATACCAAATGTGGTGTGACCGCTTTTTTGTGCATAATTTCGTATTTTTAGCTTATTTTCTTGCCTTATAAAGGTGTAATAGCTCTTAACACTTTTTCTTTTCTTCTTTGGCTTTTTACAGTCGATTATCCTCACTTAGCAGCTTGTAAAGGGTAGGTGAAAGATTAAACTCACTCATAACAGCCTTAACCTGCTGTAAATATTTTTCCTTGGTCTTTTCTGAATTGTGCTGCTTTTTAACAGCCCTTATTAATATATTTTTTGGCGTATGGGACAAGTCCACAAATTCCAGCAGCTGTGTTTTATAACCGCAGCATTCCAGCAAATTGCCCCGAATAGCGTCTGTAGTAAGTGCTGCAAAGCGTTCCTGTATAATGCCGTAGCTTGTAAACAGCGACAGAGCATCGGACTTAATTTGTCCGTTTAGCTCATGCTGACAGCAGGGCACAGAGAATATCATTTTTGTATTCCACCTTACAGCGTTATAAAGAGCATAATCTGTAGCAGTGTCGCAGGCGTGCAGCGTCATTACAATGTCCGGCTGAAAATCGCTGCTGTAGCCGTTAATGTCGCCAAGCTTAAACTGCAAGCCATTGTACCCGTAGCTTTTGGCGGCGGCATTGCACTTTTTTATAACATCCTCCTTTAAATCAAGCCCCACTATATTTACCCTTTGATGTCTAAGCTCTGTAAAGTAGTAATACACAATGAATGTCAGGTAAGACTTGCCGCATCCAAAATCTATAATGTTTACTGTGTCCTGTTTAAGCTCCTTTACAGAGTCATCTATAATCTCTATGAACCTGTTAATCTGCTTGAATTTGTCATACATAGACTGTACAACCTTGCCCTCCTTTGTAAATATACCCATATCTACAAGAGGAGGCACAACTGTGCCCTCTTTTATAAGGTAGTTTTTTTGCCTGTTGTGCTGTGTAGAGGTCTGTGTTAAGTCCTTTGAAAGCTGCTTTGTTTTAAAGGATGCCTTGCCCTTTTTTGAAATCATTACCATATATTCATGGCTTTTGCTGAAGCTGTTCAGCTGTTTAAAATCCTTTTCCAGCATTGTACCGCAAAGCTCTATTGTCTGCTGTACCGACAGATTTTCGTGAAAAACCTGCTTTTCGGTGTACCTTGACGCCTGGTAGTAGTCTCCCTTGTTTTCTATAACTATTTTCTTGCAAGGAGAGCCTTTGCCTGCGGGCTTGCTTATAACGGTTTTCGCAGGAGTATCGGCAAATATTTTGTTGATGTATTCTAAGGTAGCAGTCATTTGTAATTCTCCCTAAAATTATTTTAAGATTTAATAGAATTTTAATTTACTGTATACAATATATGTTGTATAATGAAGCACGATGAAGTATTTTAAGGTCGGTTGTTTTTATGTTTATATTAAAAACAAATAGACGGTGATAAAATGAGTAGCAATGAAGTTATATTTCATAACACACTCGGCTGGAGCAGGGTAAATGCGGTGTTTACCGGCTGTGGCCGTACAAAGCAGTGCAAAATGGATACACTGCCAAATAGCCTTGCTCGCTGCTGCATAGGTGCCGAATTTGACGATGTTTATTTTACAAACGGTGCAAACGGGAAAACGGCCCATACAGCATTTAATCGGCTGTGCAGCTCCTTTGAGCCTAACGGCTTTACATACGATTCTGATATTATATGCTTACAGCCATACGAGGGGGATTTCCATTCTGACACCAATACCCACAAACTAACCTTTGAATTTGCAGGAAAAGCACAAAAAAATGTATATGTTTGGACGCCAAGCTGCTACAACCCCGTTGACAAAGACAAAAAATACGGAGTAGTGTATATGTTTGACGGGCAAAACCTTTTTAGCAAAGGCTCTACTGCATATGGCAGCTGGAATGTTCCGCAGGTTATGGAGTGCCGCAGTGACTATATAGTTGTCGGCATAGACAACAGCGACCATTACCGTGACAGTCAGCTTACCCCTGATATTGGCAAAATAAAAAAGCAGTACACCCCCATGTTTGAAAACGGCACAGGCATACAAATGGCACAGCTTTTATTAAATAAAATTATACCCTATATAAATAAAAACTACAATGTTTTTACAGACAAAAGTCACACCGCCATTGCAGGCGGCTCCTCCGGCGGACTGGAAAGCTTTTATATAGGCACATCATACAGCGATATTTTCGGCATTGCAGGGGCTTTTTCTCCGTCATTTGTTTTGTATGAGAATTCTGTGTGGGAGAATTATCTTAAAAGCATAAAGCTCTGCCCCAAAATGTACATTTACACAGGCAAAAACGACCCGGTAGAAAAAGAATTGTACCCACAGGTGGAAAGGACGGTTCGGTTTTTAAAAAGCAGTAAGCACAGCGAAAAATTGGTATATGACTGCAGGGAGTTTAATTTTCACAACGAATCGGCTTGGGCGGGTGCATTTATTAAGTTTGCCGCCATGCTAGAATAGCTGCTATAATAACAAAAATGAGAATTATTATTAAAACCTATTGACTTTTTAACAACAATAGGTTAAAATTGGTACAACAACTTGTAACAAACAGGAGGTTTTATTTTGAACAAGACATATATTTCCGAAAGTATAAAGTATATAGGTGTAGACGACAGAGAAACAGATTTATTTGAGGGGCAGTATATAATCCCCAACGGTGTGTCATACAACTCCTATGTTATTTTTGACGAAAAAATAGCAGTTATGGACACTGTAGATAAAATTGCCACAGACAAGTGGGTGGAAAATCTTGAAAAAGCTCTTAACGGCAAAGCACCGGATTATCTGGTTATTTCACATATGGAGCCTGACCATGCTTCAAATGTAAAGCTGTTTGCAGAAAAATACCCTAATGCAAAGCTTGTAGGCAATGCAAAAACCTTTGCGTATATGCCGCAGTTTTTCAACTTAAATGTAGATGACAGAAAGGTAGTTGTAAAAGAGGGAGATACCCTTGAGCTGGGTCAGCATACACTTACATTTATAATGGCACCAATGGTTCACTGGCCTGAGGTTATGGTGGCATATGACTCAAAGGACAAGGTGCTGTTCTCGGCTGACGGCTTTGGCAAGTTTGGTGCACTTGACGCCGATGAGGACTGGACCTGTGAAGCAAGAAGATACTATTTTAATATTGTAGGAAAGTACGGTGCACAGGTTCAGGCACTGCTGAAAAAGACAGCAAGCCTTGATATTCAAACAATATGCCCACTGCATGGGCCTATTTTAAACGAAAACCTGAGCTATTATATTGACAAGTACGACATTTGGAGCAGCTTCCGACCGGAGGATAAGGGCGTTATGATTGCCTACGGCTCTATGCACGGAAACACCAAGCAGGCGGCACTGGAGCTTAAAGCCCTGCTGGAGGAAAGAGGAGTGCAAAAGGTTGCCGTTGCCGACCTTACAAGGGACGATATGGCAGAGGCTATAGAGGACGCATTCAGATACGACCGTCTTGTAGTAGCCTGCCCAACATATGACGGTGCATTATTCCCGGCAGTTGAGGATTTTCTATATCATCTAAAAATAAAGAACTACCAAGGCAGAAGGGTTGCGCTAATAGAAAACGGAACATGGGCACCAATGGCAGGCAAAAAAATGAAGGAATACTTTGAGGGTATGAAAAACATTACACTGTGCGACACAGCTGTAACTGTAAAATCCACACTAAATGAAGCCTCTGCAGAACAGCTAAAGGCCTTGGCAGACGAGCTTGCAGATAATTAAATCATTAAAAAGCATTAATACAGACTAGGCTGTTTATATTGATTTGATACTAAATTCTCCTTTCTTTTTACAATAAGTCTTTGAACACCTATTGTAACGGATTGGAGAATTTTTTGTATAACCCTTGTCGCCCACCCAACATCGGGCGTTTGTTCCGCTAATTAATTGGAACTGTCTAAAAAACATTAATTAAAATCGCCGCAGCAGTTAAAAGGCTATAACTGCTGCGGCGATTTATATGTTGTTATAAAATTTTCAAAATAACTTATGCTATTTTAGTTTTCAGCATAAAATGATTTCGGTCAAAACAGCCGTAGCTGCCTTTCATATTGAACATAAGTCCCAATAAATCCTCATAGTAAGGAATAAATATGCCTCTGTGTATCATTTCCTGAATTTCCTTTAGGCTTGCCCATTTAACGGCAATTACCTCGTCAAATTGAAGCTCCAGCTGTTCAATATCAATAGTATTGTCAAGCTCCAGCATATAAATATCGTCAAAGCCGTTTTCAAAGTTTACAGTCAGCTGTGGTCTTATGCCGGTAAAATCCATTTTAAGCCCAAGCTCCTCCTGCAGCTCTCTTGAAGCCGCCATTTGGCTTGTTTCACCCGACACGGCACAGCCGCCTACGGTAACATCCCACATACCGGCCCATTCTTTTTTTAACGGCTGGCGCTGTTGAATAAGCATTTGTCCCTTGTTGTTAAAAATGCAAATATGTACAGCCAAACGGTACTCGTCCTGCTGCAAGCTACAGCCTCTCTCTACTGTTCTGTCTGTTTTCTCTCTGTTTTGGGTATAAACATCCCATTTCTCCATAAAAATACCTCCAAAAGCACATATACCTTGTATATGTATAAGAATTAAACAAATAATTTATGCCATAAAATAAGACACTACCATTAAACAATGAATAGTGTCTTACTGACAAACAATATAATATTATATTTAAATTATCCTGTCAAGGGGAAATCAGATACCCATTAATTTTTCTCCGGCTTCAACAAGCTGGTCGGCAATTTTTATGGCAGATTCTTCATTTTCACCAACAGCTGTAATATACAGCTTTATTTTTGGCTCTGTACCACTAGGTCTGACAGTAATGGAACAGCCGTCGTCAAGCATAAATGCAATAACATTTGACTTTGGCAGTTTAATTTCAGCTGTAGTACCGTTTGCCTTGTCTGTTTTCAGACTTAGCTTGTAGTCATTTACAACAGTAACCCTTCTGCCGCAAATTTCGTCCGGGTGGTTTTCACGAAGAGATGTCATTATGCCGCCCATTTTCTCTAAGCCGGCAGCACCGTCAAATTCAAAGCTGACCGTCTTGTTTTTGTAGTAGCCGAACTCCTTGTAAAGCTCTGTAATAACATCGTCAAGTGACTTGCCCTGTGTTCTGTAGTAAGCCGCCATTTCGCAAATAAGCATAGAAGCTACTACTGCGTCCTTATCTCTTACATATGTGCCTGCCAGGTAGCCGTAGCTTTCCTCAAAGCCAAAGATATATCTTTCTTCCTCGCCTGCTTTTTCAAGCTCCAAAATCTGTTCGCCAATGTACTTAAATCCTGTAAGTACATTTCTAAGCTCACAGCCGAACTTATCACAAATTTTTGTAACAAGCTCTGTAGTAACTATTGTTTTAACTACAAACGGATTCTGCGGAAGATTGTTAAGGGCTTTTCTGCAGGACAAAATGTAGTTTGTAAGCATAATGCCTGTTTCGTTGCCTGTCATAAGTCTAAAGGAGCCGTCCTTTAGCTTTACGGCAATACCCACTCTGTCGGAGTCTGGGTCTGTAGCAAGCAGCAGGTCAGGCTTTTCCTTTTCGCATAGGTCAAGTCCAAGCTGCAGTGCCTCTTTAATTTCAGGGTTTGGGTATGGACAGGTAGTAAAGTTGCCGTCAGGCATTTCCTGCTCCTTAACAACCACCACATTGTCAACACCTGTTTCGGCAAGAACTCGTCTTACAAGCTTATTTCCTGCACCGTTTAGCGGAGTGTAAACAACCTTTAATCCTGCACCCTTACAAATGCCCGGATTAACAGCCTGCTTCTTTACATTTTCAATGTAGCTGTCATATACCGTATCATCTATATACTCAATGCTTCCGTCTGCCAAGCCCTGCTCAAATTCAATTGTTTTAACATCGTTGAAAATGTCGATGCTCTGAATTTCGGAATAAACTGCGTCTGCACTTTCGTCTGTCATCTGACAGCCGTCGCTGCCGTAGCACTTGTAGCCGTTGTATTTAGCCGGATTGTGGCTTGCTGTAACCATAATACCTGCCTGACACTTTAGCTCTCTTACGCAGAAGGAAACAACAGGTGTAGGCTGAAGCTCTCTTGCAACATACGCCTTAATACCGTTTGCCGCCAATACTCTGGCTGCTTCCTTTACAAAAACATCAGACTTAATTCTTGAGTCGCCTGCAATGGCAACTGACGCTTTGTCGTAATTTTTCTTTAAATAATTAGCCAAACCCTGTGTTGCATAGCGTACAACATATATATTCATTCTGTTTGTACCTGCGCCCAAAACACCTCTAAGACCGGCTGTACCAAACTCAAGCTCTCTGTAGAATCTGTCATAGACAGCGTCCTGGTCGTCCTTAATGCTTTCAAGCTCCGGAATAAGGTCAGGATCCTCCGTTGCATTTTTCAGCCATAGGTCATATAGTTGATTTGTATTCATTTTCAGCACTCCTTACTAAAAAATATGAAAAGCATAAATGTGAACAGTCGATTCACCAATACTGTTTTATAGTACCATAACAGAGCGGGAATTTCAATATTTTTTACATATAAAGCAAATTTATAAAATAAAAAAGCCACACCGCCGCTAAGCAGTGTGGTTATATACAGAGCATAGACTGTAAATTACTTGTGCTCCTCAATATACTTTACAAGATCGCCTACAGTCTTTAGATTCTCGATTTCTGTATCAGGAACCTCAACCTCAAACTCGTCCTCGATTGTCATAAGCAAATCAACAACATCAAGTGAATCGGCGCCTAGGTCGTCTTGAATAGTTGTTTCTTTTGTAATTGAATCCTCTTCTGCGTCAAACTGGTCAGCCAAAATAGCCTTTACCTTTTCTAGTACCATAATTAAATCCTCCTAAAAATTTTTTGTTTATACCTACTAATGCACAGCCTGCGGTGGACAAACCCACCACTTTTTGGTACAATATAAAAGGTGTACCCGGGTACACAATGTAAGTAAATTAAGTACAAAATTATATTATTGGTAATTTGCGACTTTGTCAATATATATTTTGCTTTTTTTTTAAAAATTCCAACTTTTGATAAACTTGCACTAAAAATTAATAGAAATGAGGTTTTATCTATGTCAAAAAAAGAATATGCAGTTATTGGCCACCCTATCGGCCATACAATGTCGCCTTTTATACACAACAGGCTGTTTGAGCTGTCAGGCATTGACGCCCAATACTCGGTAATTGATGTAGAGCCACAGCAGCTTGAAAGGGAGTACCGTGAAAAGCTTTCTAAGCTTGACGGCTTTAACATTACCATTCCACATAAGTCCGCTATTATTCCCCTGCTTTCGTCACTGGACAAAAAAGCAGAGCTGTACGGCAGTGTAAACACAGTAGACGCAAACGGAAAAGGCTACACAACAGACCCTGACGGCTTTTTGCAGGCCCTGAAAAGCAACGGCATACCTGTAGACGGCAATGTTGTTATTTTGGGCACAGGCGGCGTGGCAAGAACTATGGCGTTTGAGGCGGCTAAGGCGGGTGCGGCTATTACTATAGCTGTAAGGCACGAGGATATTCATATGGTTTCTGCCCTTGCCTGCGAAATTATGGAAAAAACAATTCATCCTTGCATTTCTACCTGCTACATTGACAGACTAAGCCATGTAGATAAAACCATCGACCTGTTGGTAAACGCAACGCCTCTTGGTATGTACCCGAATGTTGACGCTATGCCTGTAGGTGAGGATATTATTAAAAACTGCGACGCAGTATTCGACGCTGTGTACAATCCTTTGGAAACAAAGCTTGTTAAAACCGCAAAGGCACTGGGCAAAAAGGCTGTGGGCGGTATGACTATGCTTGTATGGCAGGCCGTAGTTTCTCACCAAATTTGGGACGGCTCTGCATATGATGTTAAGGACATTGAACAGCTTTGTGCAGACGCATCTCAGGAGCTGAAAAAGAAATTCTGATACAGGTGATATTATGGGAAAAAGCAATATTGTTTTGTGCGGCTTTATGGGCTGCGGAAAAACAACGGTAGGCAAGCAGCTTGCCAAAATAACCAATATGGAGTACATAGACCTTGACCAATACATAGAGCAGCAGCAAAGCACAACTATAAGCAATATATTTGCACAGCACGGTGAGGAATACTTTAGAGATTTAGAGCATAACGCCGCCAAAGAGCTTAGCCAAAAGCAGGGCTGTATTATAGCCGCAGGAGGCGGCACACTGCTGTACAAAAGGAATGTACAGGCTCTAAAGCAAAGCGGTACGGTGGTACTGCTGAATGTGCCGCTGAATACCATTAAGCATAGACTGCGTTATGACAAAAAACGACCTTTACTGCAAAGGCCGGACAAGGACAAGGTTATGGAGGAAATGTACAACAGCCGTTTGCCGCTGTACAGGCAAGCAAGCGATGTTGTAATAAACGCCAACAAATCCCCCCTTGCCACAGCCGAGGAAATAAAGGCACAGCTTTTAAAATAAGCACAACAGCTATAAAAATTTGTGTTTCAACACAATATATTACCCTCCCTTTAAATATTGTATTTTTCTGACTAAAATCTTCACTTTAATCAAACATTTATTATCCGCTTTAAGTATTTGATACATTACGGTTTTGGTAAATCAATATTTATGTATTTATTTGGCACTATTTCTATCTAATATGTGCAATATAAAAATTATTCTCTACAATTTTATTTCAAAAAAGTTCAAATAATTATTAAAGCACAAAAAGGTCACAGCCGTTTGCATACACAAGCAGGCCGTGACCTTTTTATTATTTTATTATTTGTTTTTATTCCGATCTTAGCACCGAGGCACAGGCCTCCATAGCCGCCACTGCAACAGGGCCGGCTGTACTAAAGCCGTAGCCGCCGTTTTCTACTATTACGGCAAAGGCAAGAGGAGCGTCTTCGTCTTGAGAATAGCCTACCATCCAGGCGTGAGGCTCTTTGTTTTCGCCTACCTCGGCAGTACCTGTTTTAGCACAAACAGTAAGGCTTGGAAACAGGCTGTCACCGTAGTAGCTGGTAACATCGTAACGCATATATTCGTCAAGCTTAGCCGCCAGGTCGGAGTCTATCATATCCTTTGTGCCGCCGTTAATCTCCATAACGCCGCTTTTAATCTCATTTGGCAATACGGCTGTTCCGCCGTTGGCTATAGCACCGCACATTATCGCCATTTGCATTGGGTTTGCCTCTACAGTATACTGACCTATACCGGACCAGCCCAGTCCGTTTTCGTCCGCCTTGCTTACATTGTAAACCTGCCTTGCGGTTTCTGTGCTGTTTACGATAACACTGCTGTTAAAGCCCAGCTTTTCTGCCATTGCGGTCATTTTGTCCTTGCCGAGTCTTGCGGCAAGCTCGGAGAAAACAACATTGCAGGACTGTGCCAGTCCCTCCTTCATGGTAAGCTCACCGTGAATGTGCATACAGGTTATTTCGTTGCCGCCAATATTTGTACTGCCGTTGCAGGTAAAGGTTTCGTTTTCAATATCAGGAATATTTTCAAGAGCCGCCGCCGCAGTTATAATCTTAAAGGTAGAGCCAGGAGCATATAAACCTGCAAGCACCTTGTCAACATATACGCCGTCGTATTCCTTTTCGTTATCCTCTGTAATTTCCGGAGGATCCATTGGGTCGTAGGTAGGGGTGCTTACACTGCACAGCACCTCGCCTGTTTTATAATTGTACACCACCACAGCACCGTTGTGTCCGTCTAAGGCATTGTAGGCAGCATTGCAGGCGGAGGAGTCTATTGTAAGCGTTATGTTGCCGCCTGCCTTTAATGAGGAGGGCAGACCTAATCCCCAAAGGTAGTTAAAGCCTATTAGCTGAGAACGGTAAGAGCTTTGAATTGCAGAAGAAATATTTAAGCTGTCGTCCCCTACTACATGCAGTGTGGAAAGCCTGGTTGTATAGTCGCTGTTATAAAGTCTTTCACCGTCTTGGGAATACGCAAGTGTATTGCCGCTGCGGTCAAATATTTCTCCGGCGGAGGAAAGACCGCCGCTTCCGGCTAAATGGCCGTTGTACGAGTGCTGAATCCACTGTCCGGCATTTAAAAATATTTTCACAATAAATACGCACAGTCCAACTATGGCAAGCAATGCAATTATAAGCACCATAGTAGACCTTGAACGGGTTTTTCTCATAAAGCTGCTCCTTTCGCTAAAGGATTATACATTTCGTTTTATCTTTTTAACCGCATAGGTGCGTTCGTCTGCCGCCTTTATAAACGCCAGCAAGCACCAGCAGGAAATCATACTTGAACCGCCGGCACTTACAAACGGAAGCGTTACGCCTGTAAGCGGCAGAATATCTGTAGCTCCAAAAACATTAAGCACAGTTTGTACAAGCATTAAGCCTGCGGCACAGCAAGCCGAAATTGAATAAAATGTAGAGCGGCTTCTTGTGGTAATGGCTCTGGCATATATAACCAAGCCTATTATGCAGGCGACAATAGCAATAGCTATAATTAAGCCAAGCTCTTCACAAAGCAGTCCAAACACAAGGTCGCTTTCGGAGGCACCTACATATTTTAGGTAACCGTTGCCTACGCCTACGCCGGTTATACCGCCGCTTGCCGAATATGTAAGAACTCTTGCCTGCTGGTAGCCTGTAGAATTTGCAAGTTCAAAGCACTTGCCCCAAGCACTGAAACGGTCTGCTATATACGGCTTAAACGAAAGCACCACCGTTGCACCCATAACAGCCGCAGCAACAGCGAGAATAACCGTTTTAATATCTCCGCTTCGCATAAACGCAATAAACAAAAAGGTGCAGAAGAATATTAACGCCGTACCAAGGTCGCTCATAATTATAAGAGCACCTACGCATATTGCGGAAAATATAATAAAATAAATAAGATTTCCCTTTGTAAGCAGCTTGTCCAGTGCAGAGGCACTTACAAAAATATAAATAACCTTAACAAATTCAGACGGCTGAATAGAAATTCCGCCAATACTAAGCCAGTTAGCCGCACCGTAGGTTACCTTTGCAAACAGAATGTTTACCGCCAAAAATGCCATAGCCAGCAAATAAAGAGGTATTCTGAATTTTTCTATTCTGTCGGGATTTTCAATGACCTTTATAATAATGGCAAAGCAGACCATACCGGCTGCCATTGCGGCGGCCTGCACAAGGCTTTGCTTAAACACCTGCCGCACAAGCATCATAATGCCTGTACCGCTCATAAATATTGCCAAGGATTCAAGCTCAAAGCTAACCCTTTTAAGTGCCTTGGTGGATATATGATAGAATACCCAGCTTATCAGCATTATAACGCCCCATGTCGCAAAGGGCATAAAGTCCTGAACATCTACACACAGGCTTGCCTCCACCGCCATAAAAAACAAATAAATAGATATAAGCACCAGCAGAAAAGCCGGCTTTATTGCCGCCTTGCTTTTAGGACGGTTAAAAAACCATGACCTGTTGTCCGCTATAACATCGTCTGTTCTTTTTACTATATAGCTTGTATCTCCTACACTAATAACATCATCTATCATTATAGGTGTGCGGTCTTGGGTTTGTCTGCCGTTTACATATGTGCCGGACTTAGAGCCAACATCGTTAATAAACCAGCCCTCTTTTCGCCTTAAAAGCACTGCATGCTCTCTTGAAACAGTCGGGTCGGAAATAAAAATGTCGCTTCCCTTACTTCTGCCAATTGAATTTTCCCAGTACAGTACAGGCGTACTTTCACCCGTTGCCTGATTAACCAGCATAATAAGAGCCTGCTCATCTCGACGGTGACGCCGCATAGAGCTGAAGCATTGAAACACTATAATAACAGCCAAAATCGGCAGTAATATTCTTATAACCAGAAGTGCTATATCAATAACAACATCAAGAAAAGGCAGGTTAAACCATGAAAGAAAATCCATATATTCACACCTTTCTCAGCAGGGTGTGCGGTCACAGTATTATTTCTATGTAAATGCACCGCCCCAAAATAAAATAACATATTTTTTCTCTTTATAAATTAGATAATATTCCATACCTCTGCAAAAGTCAAGAAACATTGTGTAAATAAATAGCAACAGTAAATTACAAAAGTATGTCAACCGGTTTACTGCAAAAATCGGGTAATAGCAAAAGCAACAGGCAAGGGCTTGCCCTATATTTTCCAATAAATTTTCACGGAGTATTTTTGAACGGTATTAACAAAAACTGCGGGCAGCAAGCCTTAGAATGCATACCCACAGTAATACTTAACACTGTATATTAATAAATTTCGCCCTGCACCTGCCAAATACCTAAAAATCTCTGCCGCACTCACAGTCTGTGCCTTCTGTATTCTCTGAATTTTCGGTATTTTCTTGGTCAGCGGAATTTTCCTGACAAGCCGCTTCCGCATTGACAGACTTTTTCTCCTCCTTCTTTTTAGTAAGAATAGAGAACGGTGCACAAATTAAAATTACACCATAATATGTAATTACTCGCCAAAGCAGCAATGCAGATTTTAATATAGCCGTACCATAGAATATTTTGTAGAAAACCGAGAACGCCAGCTCAGCCGCACCTGTTGCCCCCGGCAAGGGTATCATAGCGGACGCAAGGGTAACAAACGCCTGCGAACAAACCATATCCACCGGTGAGGCACCGCTTAATCCGAATGCCCTGTAAATACAGTACGGAACAAGCATCATTAACAAAACCTGTACAAAAACCAACAGGTATGATTTTACCAACAGCTTTGGCTTTCTCATAAGGGCTTTGTTGCCGTTGTGAAACACCTCTACCTGGTCGGTAATGGATTTTATATATTTTTCCGGATTTTTAATAAGCTTAATTTTTCTTATTAATTTACTGCATACCCTTACTGCCCAGTTAGAAAAGCGTTTGTTAAAGGAAATAAAAACAAACAGTCCCGTAACCACCACCTGTGAGAAAAAACCGGCTATGACAAAAGCCCAAAGCACAGGCGTGTTTACATGGCTGATAAAAAAGTCGAACTTAAAAACAAGTGCAAAAACACTAAATGCCGTAGAGGTTATTTGAAACACCACAAACTTCTGCGTCATACAAGATGTAGCAAAGCCGGCGTCTATTTTTTTGTTTGCCATAAACACAACCTGCATAGGCTGGCCTCCTGTTGAGGAGGGAGTTATGGCACTGAAAAAGCTTCCTACACATGAGGACTTTATTCCATCCAAAAAGGTAAAGCCGCTGTAGTCATCTTTTATATACATATATGTTACAACGGAGTCGATAAACATATTCCCCAGCTGACACAGTACCGCAAGCACCACCCACAAGGCATTTAGGCTTATATCTGAAGAAATAAGGTCAATAAGACCGTTCTCCGACACGCAAAAGTATGCAATTAAGCCTATTGACAAAGCAATAACTATTATGTTAAACACAACAGCAAAGCTGATTTTTTTCTTCATACTAATCCTCGTAAATTCACTATAATTTTGGCTTAACATAAGCATACCAAAGAAAATCCGTATTTTCAGGCATATTTTCTGCATCGGCCTTAAATAATTTATTATATAAAAACTCCAAAATCAGCTGCCGTTTTACACAGCAGCTGATTTTAATTTTTCTAAAGCATTTATATAAGAGTTAAAAATTATTATAAATTATTTACCGTACCCATTATAACCGGCAAATAGCTTTCATTGTCTACAACAGCATAAATAAACGGTCTGTCAAGCACCAAGCCTTCTTCTGTCTTTGGAGCATTTTTGTCTGCCTCACTCTGATTATCGGAGGAAATGCCGTTTTGATTAACAGAAATGCTTACAGCCTGTGTAACATCATTTAAAATCAGGTTTTCGGCAAAGCCCTTAGAGAAATTCGCATCACTGCTAAAAATAGTGGTTATGCCTATATTTTCAAGATTTTTCTTTATACTGCCGCTGCTTTCAACCGAAAATTCCGGAATACTGACATTGGTAAAATCGGTTGGCGAAACAGTAGTCGGAAGGTTTAAAAGCCTGTCTGCGGTAAGCTCGTTTAAATATTTCTCCAGACTGATGTCCTTGTTCGGCATAATACACACAAGCTTGCACGGAATACTCTTTAGGTCCTTAACAAAGCCCTCTGCATCCTCGTCGGAAAAAGCACGCTCTGCACTTGTAAGAAAATTCACCTTTGCAGTACTGCCGTTTTGGTTAGAAAAGCTGCCCTGCTTAACATCGGATTCGCCGTAGCCCCTCAGCCAGCTGTCGCTAACAATCGCAGAGCTGTCTATATACAGCTTATAATCGGAGCCGATGCTTACACCCTTGGCGTCTATAAGTCCATTTGAATTATCTGATATATAATTTTTTATAAGAGTGCTGCTTTTACTGTCTGTAAAGTCTGTTTTATAGGCAGAAACACTGTAGTAATTCTCCAGCTTCTGCAAAAAGCTTCTTTTAGGTGACAGCTTATCGGACACCCACATTGAGCTTACTGAAAAAGCGCCCGCATTATCACTGTTGAAAAATTCCAGTCTTTGTGTAAGATAGGCCGCACAGCTATTAATTTCCTCCGCAGTTTGTTTTGTCTTGCCCAAGTGATTTTTTATTTCCTTTTGGGCATCTTTAGATACGGCATTTTCTATAGCAGCCATTGAAAGTGCTGTAGAAACCGGCGAAATTGCGGTATTGCTTTTGGCATAATCTGTCTGCTTTAGCAGCTGCAGTGCCATATTGCCGGTTTTTTTCACAAAGCTGTCATAGCCCTCCGGCTTTTTTGCCGTGTCGTTAAAGTCGTAGTTGGGCGAGTCCTCACTTTTTTGCACGCTTGCCAGCAAATTATCCGTAACTTTCACCTTGTTTTCATCATTACCGTTACAACCGCCAAGCCCCATCGCCGCCGTACATATAGCCACAACTGCCGTAATACACTTTAAAACAACTTTACTTTTCATCGTATATTCTCCAAATCTTTAATATTACTGTGTCTGCTGTTCATTTTCAGCAGATAATTTACTTTCCTTTTCCTTTTGCCGGTATTGCTCAACAAGCTTTTCGGCAAGCTCCACAACCCGACCGGCAGAATTTTCTCTGTAATTCATCTGGCAGGCCGCTTTCATAGCGTCCAGCCTTTCAGGGTTTAGCAACAGGTCATGCACAACCCGTCCGCTGTTTTTCTTTGGCAGACGCACCGCCATATTATTTTTTTCCAGATATATGGCATTGTCCTCCTCCTGCCCCGGAAAAGCACTAAAAATAGCCATTGGCAGGGTTGACGCTATAGCCTCGCTTACTGTAAGCCCTCCCGGCTTTGTAACAATAAGGTCGGCAATATACATATATTCGTTTATATTGTCTACAAAATACAGAAGCTTTGTTGGCTTAATTCCGTTATGCCCCGCATATACTTTATTGGACTCTCTGTTTTCGGTAATGGTGTTGTCCTCTTTCGCAATTTCTTCATCAAAATTTTCGTAACCGCCGTTTTCAATAAGCTTGTCGTTTTCATCACTTGTTTTGTCCAGCATAGCGTCAAAGGTATCGAACAGTCTTTTGTTTTTACCTGTAACCACTATTATTTGAAAATCCGATTCCGTTTCGACTATATCACGATAAATCTTGAATATATCCTTTACGCCAAAGCTTCCTGCCATTAGCAGCAAGGTTTTAAGATTAGGGTTAAGCCCCATTTTTTTCATAAGCTCCTGCCTGCTTTGCTTGTTATAAAAGACAGGGTCAATAGGTATTCCGCTTACCTGTACGGTGTTGCGGTCAACACCGAATTTTTCCAGAGCCTCCACCATTTCCTGATTAGACACAACATATGCGTCAACCTCCTTTTGCACATACAGCATATGCGGTGCAAAGTCGGTTATCAATGAAATAAGCGGTATATTCATTTTGTACTTTCTTTTTAGTGATGAGGCCATTTCAACGCAAAAGGCGTGCACGCCTATCATAACATCCGGTCTGAACTCTACCATAAGCGGCAGCAGCTTTTTTGCTAAAGACTGCTGAAATTTTGCGGTAAGGGCAGTCATTTTACTGTCTTTATTGGTAAAGTTATACACTGTTCCGTAAAATTTAGGTACGGTTTTTGCCATAAGCTCATAGCCTTCTGAAACAGTTTTGTTGTACAAATGGCCAATACACTCAAGTGCATCTACTACTCTTACAACATCATCGGGACGGTTTGCTTCTATGTATTTTTTCATTGCGGCCGATGTTCTCATATGACCGCCGCCTGTTGACGCAGACAATATTAATATCCTCATAGCCCTTCCCCCTTTTAAGTTTTTAGATTTCCTTTTAATTATAACATATAAAACCAAAACATTGCAACGAAATCGGTCTACATTTTAATTAACAAACTATTAATAAGGCTTATCTGTAGGCACCTTACAAATATTATCATATATGTAACATAACACAGATGTATTTGAAACATTTTTGTTATAAATTTGTTGATGATTTTTTCGTACAGCTGTGTTATAATTGCTAGAGAGTACGGTTATAGTTTATGATATGTTATTATGGTGAAATGACACTTTCTATAAAGGAGTATATTAAATGGCAGAAAATAATAATACCAACAACAAGCAACAGTCTGTACCGGAGAGTACCGCAGTCGATACAGATAAGACAGCTGCCAAAGAAGCAACTGCAGCCGGTGAAGCTGCGGAAAATGCAAACAAAAAAGCTAACAAGCCTGCCGGCAGCAGCACAGCACCGGCAAACAGCGGCGGTCAATCGAGCATAAAAAAGCCCGACAGCACTGTTAAGGACAGCCTGCAGTCGCAAAAGGTAATTGACGATATAACAAACATACTTAACGAGGTTCGCAGACAGACAGGCTCTGTTGATATATCTTCATCAGCATCTGCACCTGCCGCTGCTGCACCTGTTAATGACAAAAGCAGCGAGGAGGAGCTGATAGACATATCCTCTGTAGAGGCTGCTGTGCCTGTTGCAGCTACACAGACCTTTCCTGCACAGGAAGTAAAGTCGGCCCAACAGCCAAAAAAGGAGGCTCAGGGCACAAATAAAAGGTCTGCCGAAGCCAAAGCTCAGTCAGACAAAAACAAGGCTCAAGCAGACAAAAGCAAAACAAAGGCAGAAAAGAAGAGCAGCCACCTGTTTGCAAAAATTTTTGCGGGCTTTATAGTCGCCGCCGTTCTTACCGGTGTATCTGCCTACGGCATAGCCAAAATAAACCCTGAGGTTGTTCCTGCTTCAACAACAGTAAAAGTACCGGGAGGCATTGTAAAGGCTGTTGAAAGTCAGCCTGTATTTTTAAAAGGAATTAAAATTGCAGGTATAGATGTAGGCGGCAAAGCTCCGGAAGAGGTTAAGTCTCTTTTAGCCTTAAGAGGCACCTCCTTAATTCCCGACATCTCACTTACCGTTTCATACGATGGTGCAGACTACTCATATAAAAAGCAGGATTTTGATTTTACATATGACCTAAATCAGGTTGTAGATACAGCCTTTAAATTCAGTAAATCGGTTTCGGACGCCGGCTCAAGCGATATTCTTTCGACTGCACCGGGTGACGGCAGTGCAAATGTTGATACAACCAACAAAACTGTTGACTTTAACATAAAATATCAGGTTACACAGTCATCTGTACAAAAGGTTATTAAAAGAGTGGCAAAAAAGGTTGATATACCTTGTGTAGAGCCGCATGTTTCCAAATTTGACACAAAGCAGTCTAAAAACTCAAAGCGATATACCTTTAAAGAAGGCTCAAAGGGCAAGTCGATAGATCAAGACCAGCTTATTACAGATGCAATCAAGCAGTTTAACCAAGGCGAAAGAAATGTTAAATTAACTGCCACCAGCTACGAAAGCAAGCCAACCCTTAAAATGGCCGATGTTAAAAAGGCAACAAAGCTAATTGGCAAATTCAGCACTATTACAACCAACACATACAATGCAAACTGCAATATGGAAACTGCCTTAAACGCTATAAACGGAACTATTCTGGAGCCGGGTGCTACACTGTCCTTTAACGACTGTACAGGAAACAGTAATTTGACCGAAAACGGATATATGGTAGCAGGCGTAATACAGGGCGGTTCAATGGCAAGCGGCGTTGGCGGCGGTATATGCCAGGCCGCAACAACTCTGTACAATGCGGCTATTATGGCAAATATGGAAATTGTTGAAAGAGAACCGCACCTGTGGTGCTCGTACTATGTTTACGGCGGACTTGACGCTACCATTGACTGGGGTAATATTGACCTAAAGGTTAAGAACAATTCTAAATATCAAATGTTCTTCCGCTGTTGGATGGACGGCTCTGAGCTGAATGTTGAGATATACGGATGGCAGTCGCCCGACTTTGATGAGGTTCGTACCGAGACAGAGCTTGACTGGAGCTCCAGCGATTCATACGGCTATCTTGCCTACAGAGTGTTCTATAAAAAAGGCAAAGAGGTTAAGCGTGAAGAGTTGCCTTACTCACAGTACAGCCTGTCAAACGGCGGCGGCATAAGAGGTGCTGACCCGGGAAATGTTTCTACAAAGCTAAAGCAGCCTGAATAAAAATTTGTAAATTACCCGCAGTCTATGCGGGTAATTTTTGTTTTTTCACAATTTTTTATAAGCTATATCGACTAAATATATAACCGTCAGGTTAAATTTTATAAATTTTATCTATTTTTACTTAAAATACATTGTTTAAATTACATTTATATGTTATTATATATATGTTTTAGATGTAATTACTAAAAAAGGTGGTGAGTGCAGTGCCAAATTTATTTGTAAAAGCATCTGTTGGTACAGATATTGGAGTTAGCCGAAATAACAATGAAGATAATTACAATCTGAACGGTCAATATGCCGTATATGAAGCTGACGACCAAACGTCAACAGCCTTTCAGCCTCCTGTTACCCAAGGAGTTTTTGCGGTATTTGACGGTATGGGAGGTCAAAGCCGTGGTGAATTTGCGTCGTTGTGTGCTGCACAAGCCCTTAACAAATATAAGGATTCCATTTTAAGCGGCGGCGTCGGTAAGGTAAACGAATACATAGCTGACACAAACAGACAAATATGTAGCGAAATGGAGAAAAGCAACGAGCATATAGGCTCTACATGTGCGATACTTACAATAAGCGACGGTATTGCACAGGCGTACAATTTAGGCGACAGCAGTATATATCACCTTTCAAAAAATAAAATTACCAAAATGACTCGTGACCACACTGTGGCGGAGCAGCTGTACAGGATGCACGCATTAACAGCGGAGGAGGCACAGCGTGATGTTCGTAAGCACAGACTTACAAAGCATTTGGGAATGTTTGAAGCTGAAAATATTTTGCCATATATAAGCGGAAATGTAAGAATATCAAACGGGGATATGTTTTTGCTTTGCACAGACGGTATAACAAACGCTTTAAGCGAAAAGGACATTAAAAAAATTGTTTATATGTTTGACGGCAGGTGCAAGAAAACCGTAAACGCTTTAATTGAGAAGGCTATTGAAAGCGGCAGCGACGACAACATTACCGCCATGCTTTTAAGGGTAGTAAACAGTACCAACAGCAGCACCGGAAAAAGAAAAAAAATATTTAAGTTTGGCAAACACCCCCGCCTATATCCTTTTTTACTGGGGGTTGGGGTATCCTTAGCAATATTTATAATAATTATTTCTATAATACTTGCAGTTTTCACCTAATAAAAAATTGATTATTTTAAAAACAAGAAGTTTTATTTTGTCATAAAACCGCTATGCAAAAAGGCTCGTCACCGTAAAACAGGTAACGAGCCTTTTTGATTTGGTTGTTAAAAAATATATAATCTAAGGCTTAACAGCAACAAGCCTTTTTTATCTGCCTGCCCTCGATTTTTTTGTTAATTAAGCATCCTTATTAACTTTGGCAAAGCCTTTTCAAAATCTACACCATACCAGTGGTAGTCCTTATTTTTCAAGGTTTCTCTAATACATTCCACCGTAAAATCAACGGCAATTTGCAGTGCGTTCTCCTTTGAAAAGCCCTCCTGCATTAATGCGCCTGTAAAGGCAGAGGCAAAAACATCGCCTGTACCGTGGAAGCTGTATGGCAGCCTTTGAGAATAATATTCAAAAAAGCTGTCGCTTTCTCTGTTATAGGACATTACGCCTAAAGTTTGGCTATCAAAGCTGACGCCTGTAATTGCACAGTAGCCACAGCCCTGCCTGCTAAGCTTTACCAGAACATCTTTAATAAAATCCTTGGTGTAATTATCTCCCACATAAGGAATATTCAGCATATAGCAAGCCTCTGTAAGATTAGGCAGAATTACATCGGCACAACCGCACAGCTTTGCCATTTCGTCAGCAAAATCCTGTGTAAAGCCCTTGTAAAGGTTTCCGTAATCTGCCATAGCCGGATCAACAACAACAATATTTTTGTCGGTTTTAAACTCCTTAAACACCTGTGACATTATTTTTATTTGCCGTACAGAACCCAAATAGCCTGTGTATATAGCGTCAAAGTCTATTTGCTGTTTTTTTAGCATAGCAACAATAGGCTCAATTTCGTCGGTAAGGTCGTGAAAGGTAAAGTCTGAAAACGCTGTGTGACAGGAAAGCACCGCTGTAGGTATAACAGACGCCTCTACGCCCATTGCCGAAATAACAGGCAGTGCCACTGTAAGAGAGCACTTACCCACACAGGAAATATCCTGAATTGTAACAATTCGTTTCATTGCCGATACCTCTTAATCAAAAAACGCCTTAATAACCTTTAGTGTTTCGTCTGCTGCCAAAAACTTAAACTTTTCAAAATCCATATAGTCATTGTCATCTATAGTGTCTGATATTGCCCTTAGAACGGCAAAGGGAACACGGTTGCGGTAGCATACCTGACCGATAGAAGCACCCTCCATTTCACAGCAGTATGCGTTAAAATACTCGCCGATTTCCTTGCGGGCTGCCTTACCGGAAACAAACTGCTCGCCTGATGCAACAGTGCCATAGTAAACATTTACATTTTTTAAGTCTTTTTTGCACTCTGCAATTATTTTATCGGTTAATTCCTTATCCGCCGGAATTTCCGTAATAATTTCATTGCTGAATTGTATAGTGCCTCGTGGGTATATTTCTTTATTCTCTTCGCCAATATCTACCAAGCATCTATTGTCATGGTTTACCACACGGCTCGAAACAACAATGTCGCCTATTTTAAGCCTTGCACTTAATGCACCGGCAACGCCGCTGTTAATAATAGCTGACGGCTTGTACTGCATAATCATAGCCTGTGCACACATAGCGGCATTAACCTTGCCTACACCGCACTGTGCCAAAACGCAGTCCTTACCGTTTATACTACCCTTATAAAAGGCTATTTGGCTTATTTCTGTTTCCTCAATATTGTCCATTAATTTTTTAACGCCTTCAATTTCAATATCCAGCGCACCTATAATCCCCAGCATAACAATCTCCTTGCTTTTTACATCTGCTAACCAAGATTTCCTGTTTCATACATTATAACAGAAAGAGCCGTAAGCGGTGCAGTTTCTGCCCTTAGTACACGCCTGCCCAATGTAGCGGCACTGCCGCCCTTTTCTACTACGGAATCCACCTCTGCCTGCTCAAAACCACCCTCGGAGCCAATAAATATATTAACATTTTGGGCTGTTTTGTCAATAACATTTCCTATATGCTCACCGCCGCACTCATAAAAAATTATATTACAGCAGCTGCCATCTAGGCTTGCTACGGCCTGTTTAAAGGTTTGTGCCTGTTTAACCTGCGGTATAACTCCTCTGCGTGACTGCTGTGCGGCCTGCAGTGCAATTTTTTGCCAGCGTTCCACTTTTTTTCTCAAGGTCTTTTCGTCCGGTCTTGAAATACACCGTGCCGAAATAACCGGCACTATGCTTGTTACCCCCAGCTCTACTGCCTTTTGCACAATAAAATCCATTTTGTCACCCTTTGGCAAGGCCTGATAAAGGGTTACTGCCACATCAGGCTCGTTTTGGCACTTAAACCTGCTATTAACCTTAACAGTGATATTTCCCGGCACTATGCCCTCTATAGTTGTACTGTACTGCATACCGCAGCTGTCTACAAGGGTTATTTCCTCGCCTACCTTCATACGCAGGGACTTTTCAATATGCTTTGCGTTTTCTCCTGTTATGGTGTAAGTATCCTCGTTGAACGGCTCTGTAAAAAACCATGCCATATTATCACCCCACAATAATATATCAGAATTATATATTTTTTGCAAACCCAACCTTAGGTATAATATACACCCACAAATCGGTATTATGGTTTTTCTTATTTCAGCTTAGCCAAGGCCGTTGCATTGCTTTCTAAACGCAGCAATTCTTTTTTTCGCTTTATTCCGCCGCCGTAGCCTGTTAAGCTGCCCTTTGAGCCAACTACCCTGTGGCACGGTACTATAATTGATATGGGGTTATGCCCTACTGCATTGCCTACAGCCTGTGCAGACATTTTTTCTATTCCCCGCCTTTTTGCTATAGCCTTTGCTATATCTCCGTAGGATATGCTTTCTCCGTAAGGAATATCTAAAAGCATTTTCCACACCGTCATTCTAAAATCGGTACCCTTTAGCAGCAAAGGCGGCGTAAAATCCGGAATTTTATTATTAAAATAAATATCCAGCCAATGCACCGCCTGTTCTGCAGCGGCTGTGGCTTGATTTATGTATTTTCCAGAAAGGGCTTTGCTAAAAAATCTTGAATTTTCAAACCATATGCCTGTTACCGAGGCTTCATCGGAAGCAATTGTGATACTTCCTAAAGGGGAATTGTATTCCTGTATGTAATCCATCACTGCACATCCTTAACCGGAAATTAATTATTTATAGCCTAACTGAATTATAACATTAAACCGCAAAAACAACCACACCCTACTGCAAGAATGTGGTTGTTTTTTGTTATGTGTTATTAGTATTCGTAAAAATTACCGGTTTACATCGAGAATTGCACCTGTGTTGCCGGATGTAACCATTGCGGCATATCTGGCCAAATAACCCGTTTTTATTCTTGGCTCCTTCGGCTGCCACTCTTTTCTTCTTTCTGCAAGCTCCTCGTCTGAAAGCTTAACATTAATTTTGTTTGCCATAATATCTATAGAGATTATGTCGCCCTCCTTAATTAATGCAATAGGGCCGCCTACTGCTGCTTCAGGAGATACATGACCGATAGCCGCACCTCTGGTAGCGCCCGAAAAACGACCATCTGTAATAAGTGCAACTGTGCTTCCTAAGCCTCTGCCCATAATAGCCGAGGTAGGGTTAAGCATTTCTCTCATGCCAGGGCCTCCCTTTGGTCCCTCATAACGAATTACAACAACATCGCCATCGTGAATTTGGTCGCCCATTATAGCCTTCATAGCGTCCTCTTCGCAGTCAAATACTCTGGCAGGACCTTCGTGCACAAGCATTTCAGGAGCAACTGCACTTCTTTTTACAACACATGAATCAGGAGCGATGTTGCCTCTTAGAACTGCTATGCCGCCTGTTTTGCTGTAAGGGTTATCAACCGGTCTGATAACCTCTGGGTTCTTATTTTTGCAAAGAGCAATATTTTCGCCTACAGTTTTGCCTGTGACTGTCATGCAGTCTGTATGTAGAAGACCAAGCTTATTAACCTCGTTCATAACAGCGTAAACGCCGCCTGCCTCGTTAAGGTCTTCCATATGGTGAGGGCCTGCCGGAGCAAGATGACATATGTTAGGTACTTTATCGCTGATTTTATTTGCAATATCCAGATTGATTTCTATGCCTGCCTCGTGTGCAATAGCCGGCAGGTGCAGCATGCTGTTTGTACTGCAGCCAAGAGCCATATCAATAGTAAGGGCATTTTCAAAGGCCTCCTGAGTCATAATATCACGAGGCTTAATATCCCTCTTCAGCAGCTCCATAATCTGCATGCCTGCCTTTTTTGCAAGGCGTATTCTCTCTGAATATACAGCCGGAATAGTACCGTTGCCACGCAAACCCATACCAAGAACCTCTGTAAGGCAGTTCATTGAGTTTGCTGTGTACATACCTGAACACGAGCCGCATGTTGGACAGGTTTTTTCTTCGTATTCTGTCAGCTCTTCCTCAGAAATTTTGCCTGCTGCATAAGCACCAACAGCTTCAGAGGCAGCCGAAAAGCTAACCTTGCAGCCGTTTACCGTACCTGCAAGCATAGGGCCGCCGCTTACGAATATTGTAGGAATATTCATTCTGGCAGCTGCCATTAACAAGCCCGGAACATTCTTGTCGCAGTTTGGAATCATAACCAATGCGTCAAAGCCGTGAGCCATTGTCATACACTCTGTAGAATCGGCTATTAGGTCACGGGTTACAAGCGAATACTTCATTCCTTGATGTCCCATAGCAATTCCGTCACATACTGCTATAGCCGGAAAAACAGCCGGAGTACCGCCTGCCATAGCTACGCCAAGCTTTACAGCCTCTGTAATCTTGTCAATATTCATATGTCCCGGAACAATTTCATTAAATGAACTTACAATACCTATGAGCGGTCTTTTCTGCTCCTCTGCCGTAAATCCGAGAGCATTAAAAAGCGTTCTGTGTGGTGCATTCTGTGCACCGTTTTTTATTGCGTCACTTCTCATTTCATACAATCCTTTCTTACAATCTTATTTCTGATATATTTTGCAAGGAATATATTTTAAAAAGAATATACTCTACCCTACGGGATTTATTATCATTATAAAATTAATAATTGTTACTGTCAAGAAGTATTGCCGCATAAGTAAAGAATGTTTTTCGGCCCATTTTGTCAATGACCCTCTATATAATTCTTGGGCTCTCCTCAATCGGAAGGCTGTCCACTGTCTGTATGCTTTTCCTTTCCTTCCTGTGTAAAGCATACAACAGCAACTACCACAAGTAGCAATACCGCTGCCGCAACACCTGCAATAATCCATATCGTTAACGAATTGCTGTCGTTTTCATTTTCAACCGGTATGCCATCTGCGGTTGCAGCGTCCTGTTTCATTGCGTCTATACCGTCTACGGGATTTACTACTTCTCCGTCATATTTGCCCTTTTCGATTTGTTCATTTATTGAATAGTCAGATGAAGTCATATCCTTTAAATCTGTATCGCACATTTCGGTTACAGCTAGCTTTATTTCATTGCTTGAAGCCTTTTCTTTTATCTTAAAGGATGCTGAAATAAGCAGCTTTTCTTCCTTAAAATCAAAGCCCTTTGCAACATCAATAGCCGCAAACTTTATTGACCCTGCCTTTTCGGAATTGGCAATGGTTTGTCCCAAATTCGGTACATTAATGCTGCTTTTGTCCAATTCCAAGGAATCACTGTCATAATTAATTTCAGCATTTATGCCGGAGCAGTTTTTGTCTGCCTTTAGCTTTACAGTAAATGTAACCGTATCTCCCTCGTTAAATTCCTTTGAATTAACGGTAACAGTATTTGCGGCAAAAACCATAATCACACTCATAGGAATCATTAAGGCTGCTGCAAAGCAATTTATTATTCTACTGACTATACGACTGCTTTTTCTCACTATAGAATTCCTCCATACTGATTATATAAATAATTTTTTCTGTGTACTGGTTTACTCTCTGTTTTTGATACTCACGCAAATTGAGCAAGCAACAAAATTAAATATCGATATGCTTACATTAGCACTAAAAAAATAAAAACCTCTTTTGCCACACATCGGCAAAAGCTTAGCTTTACATATACGGACGCTTATCCCCAATGCCTGTAAAGCTCTGCTTACACAAATAGCCTGCAATAAGCTTTTCCGCTTGCTCAAGTGCCAATAACAATATCATAAAAACAAACGAAATAGCAAGCACCACAAAGTGCAGTGCTTGCTAAAGCCAATTAAATTTACCAATTAATCAGATATAATATTCTTTATATCATATTCTTCAACGCTGAAATATCGCTCATAGTAAATTTACCGTCACCGTTTATATCGGCCGCCTTAAACTGCTCGGCTGTAATACGGCTCATACCTCGATACCATGCACAAATTAATGAGTAGTCTAGGGTAGTCACGCTACCGTCACCGTCCAAGTCGCCAATAAGCGCCTTAGGCTCTACACGAACACAAGCCTCAAATGACGCACCGTTTATCGGCTGTTTATCATCGTCAACATATGTTTCGCTGTTGCTATTAATATCGCAAAGCTCTCTCATTCTGTATGAAAGTGTAGTTGTACAATCCTCTTTAGCGATAAACTGCAGGCAAATCAGCTTCTGAACCGTTCCTGTATTGTAGTTTAAGCCCTTTGACAAATCATCAATACTCTTTACATTGCAATATACTGCCTCACCCGGAAAATCTTCTGTTGAGCTTAAGAATATATCACCAGGGAATACGCTTGGCCTTACATTGCTGTCACCCAATGCGTAATCCACCTGTGCAGTACCCGATGCATAGCCGTTATTCTCGGCAAATTCCTTGTTTATTTCAAGCTTGTCTTTATCATAGAACATATCTACTGTCCAGCCTGAAATATCAATGCCTGTTGAAGGCAAGATCAATTCTACCCAATAATCGATCTTGTCGCCCTTCTTAACGGTTACCTCTGTTGCAGCTGTAGTTGGCATCTGTGTCGGCTGCTCTGTCGGAGCCTCTGTAGGTGCCTCTGTAGGTGCCTCTGTTGGAGCCACTGTAGGAGCCTCTGTCGGAGCCTCTGTTGGAGCCACTGTAGGTGCCTCTGTTGGCTGTTCGCCGGAAATAACCTTATAGCCCTGTCCGAACTTAGCACCGTTTGCAGCCTGGTACTTGCTGTTAACATATGTTTCGCTCATGTCAGAATTGCACATTTCTCTTAGTCTGTAGCTTAGGTTAACTGTGCCTGTCTCCTTAGCTATATACTGTACACATATCAGCTTCTGAGTAGAGCCGTTGTTTAGTCCCATTGAAGACTGTACAACACTTACAAATGAATTTCTTCCCTTTGTATTCTTAGTATCAAGCATACTTCCGCCAGGAAGCTCTGCGGATACTGCAGTGTTTCCTATTGCATAGTCAATAGCTGCTGTGCCGCATGCATAACCTGCTGTTGCAAATGAAGAATCATATTCAAGCTCATTGCCGTCATATAGGAAGTCAACTATCCAGCCTGCTACATCCTTGCCACTCTTCGGAATATTTACCTCTGCCCAATAAGCAACCTTGTCGCCCTTCTTAACAGAAATTTCCTTAGACGCTGTTGTTGGAGCTGTCACCCACATATCCTCTGTAGGTGCCTCTGTTGGTGCCACTGTAGGTGCCTCTGTTGGTGCCTCGGTGCTTACAACAGCACTGTTGTCGCTTGAAACCTTTGTTGTTACAGGTTGTCCTGTCTGTGAGTTATACTGGTTCTCGGCATCAAGGGCTATAGCCTCTTTCATTTTGTAGGAAATAGTAGCCGTTCCCGACTTCTTAGCAACAAATGAAACAGTAATTAGGTTCTTCTGTGTTGTGAAATCGTAGGTCGCAGTAGGTGTAGCCACACCGATTGTAGAAATCAATCCGGCCTCTTCGGTCCTTGACTGTGTCATTCCTGAGAAATTCGGGAATGATACCGAATCTACTGTAAGTAGTGATGAATCGTAGTTAATATCTGTTCTAAAGCCGTAAAGCTTTTCAGCAAACTTAAAGTCAACCTTATAAATTACTGTGTCGCCGGCCTTAAATGCAACCTTTGTTGAACCTGTTGCTGAGTCCACTGTGCCACTCTCAACAGCAGCATCCTGTGAAATTGACAAGCCGCTTACAGGCTTAGCATTTACAACAAGGTCATTATCGTTATCGTCTAACATTTCGTCGATAGTGTAGCTAATATTGTATGTACCTGCCTTTTTAGCTGTAAAGCGTACTGTCTGAATTGCAGTACTGTTTTTTGCTGTATAGCAATCTGCAGGAGCAAGTACAGCAGCACGGATTTTGCCTGCAGTTTCAGTATTAACCGCCTCTATACCCTTGCTTGAGCCAAGAGTATCTACACCGTCTTTACTGTATGTGGTATCAAGTGCAAGAGCAGAAGCATCATAGTTTGTTGTTATTTTATAAGCACCAATCTTCTTTGATGTTTTTGCATCTACAGTAAATGTAACTGTATCTCCTGCCTTTACAGTAACAGACTTTTCACCGGTTACCTGTGCTTCAAGTGCTACCGGTGCAACAGATGCCTTTGCCGGTGTTGATTTGCCACGAGATGCTTTTGAGCTGTCTCCGCCGGAAACATCTCCATTCATAGTTACGGCATTATCCTTACCGAAACCTGTGCCATTTGTGGAGTCGTTATCGGCTAATGAAGATGAGCTTGCACTGCTCGAAGCTGTTGAACCGACCTTTGCTGAGCCGGCACTTTGCTGGTTTGTGCCTGTAACTGCTGTTGCAGGAACAACGCACATTGACGCAACCATTAAAGCTGCAAGAACTGAGCTTACAACTTTACGCTGGTGTTTTGCCATTAAAATTCCTCCTTTTTCTTCTCTATGTAAGCATATCTATGCACTTTTCATTATAAAGAACTTCAATAAAAAATACAATGGTTTTTAGCATAGTAAAATCAAAATCGTATATTATAACAAAAAACGGTAGGAATTTTTATACAGGATAACCTCTAAATTTATGTCTTAACAAAGAAAAAAGACACGCAGCTGTTAGATTTGTAGGCAATATCAAAAAGCTGTCCGCATTTATACAGCGGCTATATACATTTTTGCAACATTTGTATACTAAAAGCAAAACAGCTGAGGCGGCAGGCTCAAAAAGCCTGCCGCCTCAGCAACCATTACATATTGAAGCATTAAAAATTATTTACAAATTATTCCTCATAGCCCTTTGGGTTGTTAGACTGCCATCTCCAAGAATCCTTGCACATATTTTCCAAGGTTTCCTCAGCCTGCCAGCCAAGAACATCTCTGGCCTTTGTCGGGTCAGCATAGCACTCTGCTATGTCGCCGTCTCTTCTGGGCTTAATTACATAAGGTATTTTAATATCGTTGGCTTTTTCAAAGGCCTTAACAATATCCAAAACGCTGTAGCCTATGCCTGTACCCAGATTGAATATTTCTGTACCCTTATTTTTTCCGGCATATTCTATCGCCTTTACATGTCCCTTTGCCAAATCAACTACATGTATATAGTCCCTTACGCCTGTACCGTCGTGAGTTGGGTAATCGTTGCCGAACACTCCCAGCTGCGGCAGCTTGCCGATGGCAACCTGCGTGATATACGGCAGCAAATTATTTGGAATACCTGTAGGGTCTTCGCCTATTCTGCCGCTTGGGTGGGCACCTATTGGGTTAAAGTACCTCAGCAATACTACCGACAGGTTTTTGTCGGCTGCGGCAGCGTCTGTTAAAATTTGTTCTATCATTAGCTTTGTCCAGCCGTATGGGTTAGTACAGCCTGTTTTCATACCCTCTACAAGAGGCACTCTTTCAGGCACTCCGTAAACTGTAGCCGACGAGCTGAACACAAAATTGCTTACATTATATTTCGCCATAGTCTCCAGCAAGGTAAGCGTAGTGTCAAGGTTATTTCTGTAGTACATAAGCGGCTTTGCAACAGACTCGCCTACAGCCTTAAAGCCTGCAAAATGAATTACCGCGTCAAAGCTTTCTTTTGCAAACATATGGTCTACCTTTTCCTTGTCTGCAACATCTATATTATAGAAAGGAATATCCTTTCCTGTAAGCTCCTTTAGTCTTTCAAGCACCGCCGGCTTACTGTTTGAAAGGTCGTCTGCAATAACTGCTTCGTGACCTGCCTTTATAAGCTCAATGCAAGTGTGGCTGCCGATAAATCCGGCACCGCCCGTAAGTAAAATTTTCATTCATATCCCTGCTTTCTTCAAAAAACCAGATTACCTTATACAAATTATAACAAATATTAAATTTCTTTGCAATAACAATAAAAAAATTCACAAAATATATCTGTTTTTGCAAATACAGCCTTAAATTTTCTGCGATATATCTTCACAGCACTGTGCCGCACAGCTTAGCAAAAGCAAAATGCTACGGACTATATAGCATCAAATAGTCCATAGCATTTCGTTTCTATATACTCAGCATATAAAAAACGCACCATATGCCGATTTTATCTCCCGTATGTACCTATCTGTTTTGTATTTTCGCTGTTGAAGTGCATAAAAATACATAATAATATCAGTGACCGACCTGCGGCGTCAGCCTCATTTGCCCGGTTATTCCCGTGTACCGGCTTTATTTTTGTACCTTCCCAACACAAGCAATGCCGAAAGCACAAGCCACGCATACGAAATGCAAAAAGCCATACTATATTTGGAAGTTAAAACAAGCAGCAGCATTATAACGAATTCAATTAACAAAATAACTGTGCTGCATTTCCTGTATTTTTTAACTTCATTCTTGTTAATATATTTATAAACACTATCTACAGGTGATAAAACAAATATAGCAGGCAGCCCCACTGCCGCACACGGGATAATCGCCCAGGTAAAGTCGGTAAAAAAGATTAGCAATAAATTTAATGTTGTAATAATACAACAGGATATTGCCAAGCAAGAAATAAATTTTTTTGCGTGGAAGCCACCGGCATACTGTCTCAACACTGCAAATGCTCCAAAAAACACTATTGTTTCCACCACATTTCCGAACAATATACCGATTAAGAGGAATACGCAAAATGAAAAAAACATTTCTTCAATCAGCTGTAATCCAAAGCAATATACCTTCCGCTCGTTTTCCTTTATGATGTCGGCTTCCACCATATACGCAACAATTTTATCTCTTAACATTCTTAAACATCTCAATTTCCTTTGGTGCTACAGGCTGATGTGCCAAAATACTTGATGTTGTATTTGCACTGTTGATGATTACCTTTTCTACTGTACTTTTTGTGATTTTGCATAGGTTTGTTTTTAGTGATGCCTTTAGTGATTTCATATCTCTCACCTCCTTCAATTAAATTTTACATCTTATAAATCAAAATAACAATAGCGTTTGTCAAAACGATGAATGAATTGTAAAAACGATGATTTTTTGGCAAAAAGCGTACAAATGTTCGATGTAGCAAGAGGGTTTATTTACACAAAAAAGCCTTTTCGGATAGTTTTGTTCTACACCGAAAAGGCCGATTTTTTTAATTTTTTAAATTTTAATGTTGACAAATAAAAAATTTCCGATTATTTTTCTTTCAAAAGCACGGCAAGCTGTATTTTCTGTGTAAGGTTTGTCATTCTTAAGCATATCGCAGCCAAAATTGCAACAAATACGCCAAGAACAATCAAAGCACTTGCAGGACTTACCTCTGCAGTCAAAGTAAACAAGCCTCCCTTTACCATTGAGGCAAGAATAGGGTTAAGTATAAGCTGTGCACACACTGCCGACAATGCCAGTGCTATTACATACGCTATTAACAGCAGCAGCAGATATTCCAAAAAGATAATAACAAATATATGCCCGGTTTTGTAGCCAAGTGCCCTGTACAGAGCAAGCTCGTTTGTTCTGTTTTTAATACAGCCCGAAATAAATATTGAGAGGCCCATTATTGTCATTACCAAAAATACTGCCAAAACAATAACCATAATAACAAGCGACAGGTTAAAGGTGCTTAGGTCTATTCTAAAGCTGTTTTCGTAGGCAACGCCTCCGTATTTTTCACATTCATCAATAAGCTGTTGTTTATTTGTACCCTTTGCCAAAGCAAGGCTGTATGTTATGCTCTCGTTTTCGTCATCATTGCTTTTTTCGGAATATTTTAAAAGCTGGTCACAGCTGGTATAAATACACTGTGTATCAAGGGCAGGGTCGGTAACATCGTAGGTGCCGGCTACCCTTAGCTTGTATTGACTGCCGTTTTCATCAACAAAGCTCAGCTCCTTGCCCACAAAGCTTTTACAGTCCACATCTATACGCATTTGGGTTTGCGGGTCTTTGTCGTGGTATATTTCCGGCATAAGCACAGCGTCCTTGTCGGTGCTTTTCAGCTGACTGCCCTTTGTAACCACAGGCTCATAGTCCATATGTAAATATGACAGGTTAACAGTTGAATTAAGAGTGTTGTCGGCAGAGGTCAGCGTTATGTCATATGGCGAAACGCTTATGCCCTCCACGCCGTCCATAGCCTCCAGCTTATCCTTTGCACCCTTGTTATTTATGCTTACATCTACCAGCAGCTCCCTATTGTAAGGGTGGTTGTTTACCTTTTGGTCCATATCTGTCCAGAGTCTGACAACTACAGATGAGGTAAGCAATATACATATAACGCAGATAGCGTTAAAAATTATAAACACTATGTTTCTTGCCTTTTGCTGAGTAACGGACGCCTTTATAAGCATTAAAAAATTAACTGTTTTCACTGCTTTTTATCCCCCAATACGCCGTCCTTCATATAGTAAACTCTGTCTGCATACTCCAAAACGCTTTCGTTATGCGACACCACCATAATCCCCTTGCCCTGCTGTGCAAGCTCCTTTAGCAATGTAAATATAACTACCTCGTTTTCGCTGTCGAGGTTACCTGTAGGCTCGTCTGCCAAAATAAAGTCGGGGTCATTTGCCAAGGCTCTGGCTACAGCCACACGCTGCTGCTCTCCGCCCGAAAGCTGTCTAGGGTAGTGCTCTGCACGCTCTGACAGTCCTACCACATCTATTAGCTCCTTTGCCTTTTTTTCCATTTCTGCCTTGTTTTTATACTCCGGGTTAATCAGCATTGGCAGCATTACATTTTCGTATGCCTTTAGCTGCGGGTTAAGGTGAAACGCCTGAAAAACAAAGCCCAGACTTTTTTGGCGTACATCTGCAACGGCATTTTTAGGCAGCTTTGAAACATCCCTTGAATTAATAAATATACTGCCGCTTGTAGGCAGGTCAAGCAGGCCTATCATTTGCAGCAGGGTACTTTTGCCCGAGCCGGAGTGTCCCATTACTACAATAAATTCCCCTTGGTTAATAGTAATACTTACCTCTTTTAACGCTGTTACCTTTTGGTTGTAAATCTTTACAAGGTCTTTTGCCACTATTGAGTTCATAAAATATCCTCCTTATTTTTATGCTTTTGCTAATTTTCAAAATTTATTATATAGATTAAACGCTTTAAGCGTTCATAGCCTCTTGAGGTTGTATTTTTGCTATGTTGTACACCATTATA
>ERZ857785.105-NODE-105-length-112792-cov-9.500741_pt1 | contig 112792 bp, 98 predicted proteins | sample MGYA00519763_ERZ857785 | MGnify/ENA primary metagenome ERZ857785 (study PRJEB31778, sample SAMEA3449365) | human gut metagenome | biome: human gut; feature: human-associated habitat; material: faeces | place: United Kingdom | collected 2010/2012 ...
ACCTCCTAAGTAGATTTTGGTTATTTGCTTTGTCTACTTAAGAGGTATCATATCACATTTTGCAGTGGCTTGTGCTTTTTCTAATAAATTAAGGTGTGTAAGTTTTATTCAACAGATACAATGTAATAGTAAATTGGCTGACCGCCGTTAATTAGGGTAATATCAATATTTGGAAATTTAGCCTTTAGCTGAGCATGTATAGCTTCGGCCTGCTGTGCAGGTGTGTCCTTGCCGTAGATTATGGTAATAAAGGTTGTTTCTCTTGATACCATATTTTTTATCAGCTTTTGTACTGCCTTTTCAGGAGTTCTTTCGGTAATGGTCAGCTTGCCGTTCTCCAAAGCGATAATATCGTTTTCTTTAATTTTAGTAGGGCCAAATTCAGCGTCACGAGCCGCAAAGGTAACCTGACCGGTTGCCACATCAGCTGCAGCCGATGTCATAATCTCCTTATTGCCCTCAACTGACAGGTCAGGGTCATATGAAAGCATAGCACTTATACCCTGAGGTATGGTTTTTGTAGGCAGTATAATAACATTTCTGTCGCCTACTATAGGGATAACCTGTTGTGCAGACATAATAATATTCTTATTGTTAGGCAGAACAAAAACATTTTTTGCTCCTGTAGCCATTACAGCCCTTTGAATATCCTCTGTGCTTGGGTTCATGCTTTGTCCGCCGTTTACTATGTTACTGCAGCCAAGATCCATAAACAGATTGTTTAAGCCCTCGCCTGCGGCAACGGCAACAAAGCCAACCTCTTCTGCAGGCTCGGCAAATTGAAATTCAGAATTAAGCTTGTTTTGCTCTTCCTCAGCCTCTTTGCTCTTGGCAGCGTCTGCAGCCTCCTCGGCACGGCGGTGCTGCTCCTTCATATTTTCTACCTTTACGGTCAGCAGCTGACCGTATTCAAGTCCGTGCTGTAAAGCAACGCCCGGCTTGTCGGTGTGAACATGAACCTTTATTATTTCATCGTCCTCAACAACTACTACGCAGTCGCCTATTTTCTCAAGTGAATTACGCAGTCCTTTTATTTTTTTGCCCGACTTATCCTTGCCCACTATAAATTCTGTGCAGTAGGTAAACCTTATGTCATCGTCAAACTCCGCAACGGCGTTTGCGTAGCCGTTGTCGCTTGTAAGGCTAAGTACAGGCTGTTTCTTTTCAAACTCAACAATTACACCGTCTCTTATTACCGACAGCATACCGTTTAGTATAATGCACAAGCCCTTACCGCCGGAATCAACAACGCCGGCACGCTTTAGTACAGGCAGTAAATCCGGGGTAGTTTGCAAAGCCGCCTCAGCTGCCTTACAAATTTCGCTCCACGCTTCAGTAACAGTCAAATCCTCTTCTACACACTGGTTGGCTCTTACGGCGCTTAAACGGGCTACTGTTAAAATTGTACCCTCTGTTGGCTTTGCAACAGCTTCATACGCCGCCTCTACCGCCATATCAAATGCTTTTGCAAGGTCTGCTGTGTCTATAGTCTCTTTGCCGTCAAAGCCCTTTGAAAGTCCTCTGAACAGCAGCGAAAGTATAACGCCGGAGTTTCCTCTTGCACCACGCAGCATAGCAGAGGCAACAGCCTTGCTTACTTCACTGATATTCGGGTTATCCTCTGTGTCAGCCAGTGCAGAAGCGGCGGCGTTAATAGTCATAGACATATTTGTACCTGTGTCGCCGTCCGGAACAGGAAATATATTCAAATCATCTACAGATTGTTTTTCTTTTGTAATACTGTTAGCTGCGGAAATTACAGCATTTTTGAAAATAATACCATTCATAATATTACTTCCTTTCAAAAAAATTAGGTTGATACACTATGTATTAAAGATATTGCTAATTATAACACAAATATGTACATATTTTCAATAGCTAGAGGATTTCTATTGCCTCAATATTTAAAGTTTTGCCTGTTTTATCGTCTATATTAAAAAGTACGCAGTCCATCTTACAGTCGCCGTCAGCAAGGTCAAACCTTTGCGGCAGTTTTTCTGTGAATTTTTTTATTATTATTTCAGGCTTAACGCCCAGTACGGAGTGAATGGGGCCTGTCATTCCGGCGTCTGTAATGTAGCCTGTTCCCTGCGGCAATATGGCTGCATCGGCTGTTTGTACATGGGTATGTGTGCCAAATACGGCAGATACTCGGCCGTCCAGGTAATAGCCCAGAGCTCTTTTTTCTCCTGTTGCTTCGGCGTGAAAATCTACAATTATAATTTTGGCGTTTTCTTTTTTTGCCTGTTCAATAAGCCTGTCGGCTGTCTTAAAGGGACAGTCCAGCGGCTCCATAAAAGCAGTACCCATAATATTTATAACCGCTACCTGCATTCTGCCCATATCAACTATTGTCATTCCTCTGCCGGGTGTAGTGCCGTTTGGAAAGTTAGCAGGACGAACAAGGTATTCACAGTCATCGTAAAAGGAGTACGACTCTTTCCGCCTAAAGGAGTGGTTGCCGGTGGTTATTACATCTACACCGCTTGAGAAAAGAAAGTCAGCCGATGTTGGGGTAATTCCGTTGCCGTCAGATGAGTTTTCTCCGTTTGCAATAACCAAATCCACACCCTTTAGCTTTTTAAGGCTTGGCAGCTTGCTGCGTAAAAATGTACAGCCTATTTTGCCTACAACATCTCCTATAGCAAGAACATTCATATATACACACCTTTCATTACCCTTTGTACTGCTGTTTTATTGCAGCGGGGTAAATACACATTATAGTTAAGACATATTATAATTATAGCAGTTATTCTTAGCTTTTTCAATTTTAATTAATATCCACAGAGAGACACATAATAGGTTTTTGCAAACAGCAGTAAATAATTGACATCTATAATATCGGTTAGAGGTATAGCCTGTAAAAATAATTCATAAAATAATATAGCAATTATAACAGAAAGGCAGATAAATATGAGAAATATAGGCAAAAAAATAGTTTTGGCATTTCTTGCGGTGCTAATGCTGTCCGCCTGTGCTGTGCAGGCCGGTGCGGTTTCTGTTAAGGAAATTACAGCACCCTCGGCAATTTTGGTGGAGGCAGAAACGGGCAAGGTGCTTTTTGAAAAGGACTGTCACCAGGTTAGAGCCTGCGCCTCTATAACAAAGGTAATGACAATGCTTTTGGTTATGGAGGCCATAGAGGACGGCAAAATAAGTATGAAGGACAGCATTACGGCAAGTGCTCACGCAGCCTCTATGGGCGGCTCTGATATATGGCTTGAGGAGGGGGAGGTTATGAGCGTGCATGACCTCATAAAAGCTACAGCTGTTGCAAGTGCAAACGATGCGGCGGTAGCCTTGGCAGAGGAGGTTGCCGGAAGTGAGGACGCCTTTGTTGAAAAAATGAATGAAAAGGCTAAAAGCCTTGGTATGAAAGAAACTACATTTAAAAACTGCAACGGCCTTGACGAAGAGGGACATTTAACCTCTGCGTATGATGTTGCGGTAATGTCTAGGGAGCTTATTAAGCATAAGGAAATTTTTGAATTTACATCTATTTGGATGGATAATCTGCGTGGGGGAAAAACGCAAATTGTAAATACAAATAAGCTTTTAAAAACATACAAGGGTATAACAGGACTAAAAACAGGTACAACTTCACAGGCAGGCAGTTGTATTTCTGCAACGGCTCAAAGGGACGGTCTTACACTGGTGGCTGTTGTGCTTGGCAGTACCGGCGGAAAAGAGCGTTTTACAGACGCCGCCGCATTGCTTGACTACGGCTTTGCCAATTACTGCATATATACACCTGTCTTTAAGGAGGATATACCCGAAATATCGGTTAAAAACGGTATGCAGCCTAACCTAAAGGCAGCGGCAAATATATCCGGAAGCTTTGTTATTGAAAAGGGAAGGTCGAAGGAGGTTACTTATAGGCTGAATGTAAAAAATGAGGTAGAGGCACCTGTAAACAAGGGCGACAAGGTAGGAACATTGACCTTTTATATAGGTAAGGATAAGCTGCGTGAATACCCTGTGGTAGCGTCGCACATTGTTGATAAAATGACATTTTCATCTGTATTTGCAATGCTGCTGCAATGCTTTGCGGCATTATAAAAAGTTTCCGATTTACCAAGCGATAAAAACTGCCCACAAAATAAATATTTTATAAAGAAAAGCACCAAGGGCCTCATAAAGAGGACTTTGGTGCTTTTACGCTTTTAAACTTTTGTATTATTCTGAATTTTTACAGGGGCTTGCTTTGAATATGGATTTACATGCACCATACAGTGCTTAACCATTGGAAATTCATTTTCAATATTTTTATGAACATTTTCTGCGATTTTATGGCTGTCTTTCAAGGTTAAATTTTCATCGGCGGATATTTCTATATCCACATATATTTTATCACCGAAAAGCCTTGTTTTAATCATATCCAGTGCCATTACACCCTCCTGCTCTCTTACCAGAGTGGCCATTCTGGCAGAGGTTTCTTCGTCACAGGATTTATCAACCATTTTGTCTAAGGATTCTTTTAATATATCGAACCCTGCCTTTAAAATCATAAGACATATAATTATACTTGCAATAGGGTCGAGTATTTTTATACCGCACATAGCCCCCAGTATACCTGCAAATGAGCCTATGGAGGAAAGAGCGTCGCTTCTGTGGTGCCATGCGTCTGCTTTAAGAGAGCTGCTGTTTATTTTCTTTGCACCTATTATTGTGTACCAGTACATAGCCTCCTTGACTACTATAGAAATAATAGCCGCCGCCAGTGCTATTCCTGTTGGTGCCGCAAGACTTTCAGAATCCTCGAAAAATATTTTTTGTACTCCGCTGTAGCCAATGCCAACGCCTGTTACGGCTAAAATAGCCGCTAAAAGCATTGCGGCTACACATTCAAGCCTTTCGTGACCGTATTGGTGGCCGTTGTCACTTTTTCGGTTAGAAAGTGTAACGCCTATCATTACAATTATAGTGCTGAATACATCGGATGCGGAATGAACGGCGTCTGAAATCATTGCCCCTGATTTTCCGATTATACCGGCTATAAATTTAAAAGCTGACAATATTATATTGCCTACCAGTGTAACAACAGATATTTTCATAGCCAGCCGCTTGCTGTCTGCGTTTTCCATATTGATACTCCCAATCATAGTAGAATTAGTTAAATCTAACATTATGCTTGTAAAATGTCACACTTAATAATAAGTGTTTCTAAATTATAGTATGCAAAAATCGGCTTTGTCAAGCCTAACTTTTAAAGAATAAAATAGGTTTTTAACTTTACGGTTATTAATTGACTTTTTTTAATATATACTTTATAATGAATATGCTGACTTGAAGTGTCAATATTAATGTATAATGTCAGAGCTTATATCTGTTATGTAATGCTTATATGTTAATGGTTGGTACTGCATTTATTTTGTCGGCAAAGGAGGTTTAACATGCCAAAGGAAAGCACAAAAACTATTGCACAAAACAAAAAGGCTCATCACGACTATTTTGTAGTTGAAAGTATGGAGGCCGGCATAGAGCTTGTAGGCACAGAAGTTAAATCTCTAAGAGCGGGCAGGGTAAACCTAAAGGACTCTTGGTGCTCTGTGGCAAAAGGCGAGCTTTTTGTAAACGGTATGCACATTAGCCCCTATGAGCAGGGCAATATATTTAACAAAGACCCTATGCGTGTGCGGCGTTTGCTGATGCACAAGCGTGAGATACTTCGCCTGTACGGTCTTGTTAAGCAGGAGGGCTATTCCATAATTCCTCTTTCACTGTATTTTAAAGGCTCAAGAGTAAAAATGCAGGTTGGTCTTTGCAAGGGTAAAAAGCTTTATGATAAGCGTGCCGATATGGCCGCAAGAGATGCAAAACGCAATATAGAGCGTCACCTTAAGGAGCAGTTCAGATAAACAAACCAAAGCCTATGCCTAAGCCTATGGCACAGCAGGCATATGCTTAGTATGGCTTGCTGCAATTATTATGGGGGTGTAAAGGTTTCGACAGGGGTTGTGAGCCTTGGTAAGCGAGTAGTGGTGCGGAGCCACTATAAAAGCCGTATTTTTAAATAATAAACGACAACAATAAAGTTGCATTAGCTGCCTAAGTTGCAGCTCGTCACTCTGGGAAGCACCACGGTCCCTTTAGTGGCGTCGATTAGTGGTAAATGTGAACAGGGTATTGCCTTGAACCTTGTCATAAATTAAAGGCTACCGTAGCACAAAGCCTGTTGGTGGGCGTTGTGCGAGGGGAATCCTAATACATTAACTACACTCGTAGAAAGCCTTGTCAAACGACTTTTGGACAGGAGTTCGACTCTCCTCACCTCCACCAAAAATCCACCGTAATTTTGATAGAATTGCGGTGGACTTTTTCTATGCCCGAAAACCGCTTGAAATGAGGCGTTTCGGCTGTTTCAGCACATAAACAAACCCCGCTGCAGAGCAATTCTGCGGCGGGGTTTAGGTTTATGCTTTATATGCGAATTGTGGCTTTCTGCTCTGCTGTAATCGTTAAACAGCCGAGCTATTGTTGAATTGTCAGCGTATTCATTATGAATTGCTTTAAGTATTTTAATATGGTTTGATTCAGATGCTTTTATAGTCTTATGCCTACTGGTTGGAGGACTTTGGCGGTTTGATATACCGTTATTGCAATAATCGGAATTGCGGTTTTTTACGGTGTTTAGCTTTTAATTTTCCACTTTTTGCTATCTGAATGAAGGGTATAACCGCAATAAGAGCAGCATCCGTTTTCATCGGGCAAAAAGTTTGCTCCGCAGCTCGGACAATCCTTTTCGGTAAAGAAGTCGCCGTCAGTTTTTCTTTTTTCCGGATTTCTTGCCCTTTGCAGGGTTAATCTTTTTTTAATTTTTTTTGTAAACGGCTTTTGATTTTTGGGAAGAAATGTTTTGGTTCCGTAAATGTCAGCCGTTACTTTTGTTATTTCGTCTGTATTTGCAACCCTTAAAAGCTTGATTGCGTCAACACTGAAATCAAGCATATCTTTGTCGCTTTCATTTTCCAAAAAGTATTCGTTTAAGCATGCCCTGAGGTAATTTTCTGAATAATCGGCTATTTTTTTCGCAAGGCTGTCTTGTCTGGCTTTTCCGCAGATAATAGGTGCGACAATCGCTCCCAAGGCAAGAATTGCTGCACCAACGCCGGCGGCAAGAGAAATCTCAATGTCCTCTATTAAATATAAGCAAAGAAAGACGCATAAGAAAAGTACGAAGCCTGACACAAAAAGCTGCAAAAATCTTTTCAGGTTTGTACTGATAGATTTGTAAATCTCAAACGATTCGGTCTGCCAATCGTAAAACTCGTTTTTAATAACGGTGCCGCAGTATTCGCAGGTAACCTGCTGGCTGTTAAGCTTTACTTTTGCACCGCAGGACGGGCAGGTTATTTTTAACATATCGTAATAATAGCTTTTCTTATTCTCTTTTTTATCGGTGCGGCGAATGTGCCTTGACTGTAATATTCTGAGATATGAATTTTTACGGTATATCTCATGCTGAACACTGTTGTCTTTGGTTGACTCAAAACGCTCCAGTGTGCTGCACATTAAAACCGATTCCCGCCATTCTCTGCCGTCATCGTTCCATGTTTCAAAGTCATTTTTAGGTAGGGGAACAACATCTGTAATGTAAATTTTGCGGCAAAGCTTATTCTGATTGAGCCTGTTGATTTGACTGACAATTTTTTTTCGGAATGCCATATCCATTCTTGCCGGAAGAAGGTCTTGATTTGCTTTACCGAGCGGTATCAAAATTCTTTCAAAGGCGTTTCTTATATCCCTTCGGATTTTTGAATTCTGAAGGGGAGTGTCCTTTTTTGCAAGCAATCTTTTCAGCTTTGCTTTTTTGAAATTCTGCGGACGGTATTCGTAAAAATCTATTGTAAGGATTTTTTTGCCGATATAGTATGTGCATACTACAGCAAAAACAGCGGCAAGCAACAGTGAATTTGATAAATCCATAAAATTACCTCTGATTTATTGCTTGTTTATCATTTCTTTTTCATTTTTATTTTTGCGTTTATCTGTCACAAGTTCGATTACCATTATAATAACAAAGAACAAACCGACGGGAATTGCCGCACAATATAGGAGAAAATCAACAGGATTTCCCTCAGGGGCAAGCTTGTATTCTCCTTTTGAGGTTTTATAAACCTCAACAAGTATTTTATCGCCTTTTCTTAATTTATCATAGGTATACATTTCTGCAGAGCTGCTTGACCAAACACGCTTTTCATAATTTCCCTTGTAGGTTTTTCCTCCAATTTCATATGAAACATTGAATTTATATGTTGTATATTTTACATCACCATCGTCATCCTTATTATCGTGGGTTGAAAAGTCAGCAATAACAGCGGAAATTTTCCGTATATCATCGGAGTTCTTATATTCATTGCTGTCAATTCTGCTTATAACAATTCCAAAGACACCCGCAACTACCAAACTGATGCCGGCGACAATAATAAATATGGTCATTTTAAGGCTCTTTTTTTCTTTATTTTTACTCATAAAAGAATCTCCCCTTGAAAGCAGGACTGTACCCGAAAAAGCTCAGGTACAGTCCCAAAATTTTTAAGCCATAACTATCTTAAGGCTGTCAAGAAGCTCTTTAATAAACGGGTCGTCAGCTTTAATTTTATCATTTTTGATTTCAAGCTTAACAAGAAGCCCTGTCTTATCCGATGCACCTCTGTTTGCATATGTAACAAAGAAGTCTTTTTCGTAGTTTTCAGTTGTAACATGTATAGTCGAATAGGTGTTTTCACCGTATTGCACATCTTTGCCGATTTCAGAATTTCCGTTTTTATAGGTCTGAAGGTTGCAAAGCTTTATCGTGTTTTCAACAGCCTCTTCCTGACTGCTAACCATATTTCTGGCGGTAGCGGTAAGAGTAGCAATAGATGAGTATGAGCCGTCCTTGTAAATATACAGAGTCACATTGCCCTTGAGCGGATCTTTTGAATCCTTGCTATAGGAATCGACCTCATATTTGTAGCCGGACGGAAGCGTGAGAGTGATAAATTCTGCGTTAATATCAGCAGGCCCGTTGCCTTTGTCACCCTCCTTTATTTCTGCCGCTGCAGTCGCCTCGGCTGCAGTCGCTTCAGCTGCAGTTGCTTCAGCTGCAGTTGCTTCGGCTGTAGTGGCTTCGGTCGCATCAACTGCGTTAGTATTTTCCGTTGTGTTTACCATGCCGTCGCCGTCAACCTTTCCGCAAGCAAAAAGACTAAGCGAAGCAGCAAAAATCATGAGTAATGCCAAGATTTTTTTCATATTAATCGTCCTTCCTCTCTTTAATTTTTTAACATATGATTCCGTGCTTTAATTCACACGTTAGATTATGATGTTCGGCACTTTTCTGCCAAAGTGCGTAAGGCGGCTGCCAAATCGTCATTATATATTTCTGCATTGATTTCTGTGCCGTCATTCATCCTGAAATAAAGATAGTATCCGCCGCCGTCTAGCAAAAAGGCGTTGATTTTCGGCGGCTTATACTTTTGAGCCTGTGAAATAAGGTCTTGCTCTTTCACAATATCGAGTATAGCTTCGGTATCCTGCGAGCTAACTTTTTTATTCTCAAATTCTACCCTTGGATTTTCGGTGTCGTAGGAATAGTTAGCATCAAAAAGCCATTCGTTATTTGCTTTTTCAAGAGAATAAGCATAAGAATCCGTATAGCTCATAGCCGAACAGGAAAAGCTGATTATGCACACATCTGCCTCGGTGAATTTTTTCTTTGTTCCGCACCCGAAAAGCCCTATAGGTAATAATAACATAAGCAAAATTAAACTCGCTTTTTAAATATAGCCTGCACGCTTCAAATTACAAGCGTGCTCCGCACTCTGGGCAAAATTTCGGCATAGGCTGACCGTTTGCCGGAGTCCATCCGCAGCTTGTGCAGCGTGAGCTCATTGCGGCAGGTTTTGCACAACCACAGCCTTGGCAGAATTTACCGTTGTTGCGTGTGCCGCATGATGAACAAACCCATGAAGCGTCGATCGTTTGCGGCTGAACGGCTGCAGCTGTGTTATAGGCGTTGTTTTGAACCTGAGCGGACGCTGCGGCATAAGCGGCATTTTGAACCGAGCTGCCTGCAAATCCGCCCATATTTTGCTGCGGCTGACCATAGCCCTGATTCATTTGATTGAAGCCTTGGTTTGCGGAAGCACCGCCTTGCTTGATTTGCTGACAAAGCTGCATAATTTGAACGGCAGCCTCGTAGGCGTTCATAAGCTCTATTTGATTTCCGGAGGAAATTCCCGATGTTACATCAAAATAAATCGGACTCGTTATAAATTGCTCTGTAACACGGAAGTAAACTTTCAGGTTGCGTACCTCACGGATTTTGTTCGGCGAAGAGTATGAGCTTGAGTTGCGAACAAAAGGCTGAGCGGCAATCGGAATATTAAGCATTGATGTGTTCATCATGTTGTTCATTCCGTTCATATTTCCGCCGTAGCTGTTATAATTGTTGAGCTGTCTGCTGTCAAAATCATCCCTGTTGTCCGGAATACCGTCGTTGTCTGAATCGTCAAGCGTTCTGTATTCAGGCTCAATCCAAAAATCCTGAAGCTGTGAAAATTCAAAAACCTGAGGATTGCCGCTGTTAAAATCTCTGTTATTAACAGCAAAGATAAACCAGCGGTGATTGAAATCGACTTGAAGTGAATTGCTTCTTCCGCCTGCTGATGCCGTACAATTGAACTGCTGATATTTCTGCTTGTTTTGTTCTCTTTGCTCAAGGTGATTTTTAACATCCTGAACAGTTCTCTGCTTCCAGCCGCTTGTGAAAGAGCCTAGCTTATGCTTACAGTTGGAGCAAAGCTGCCCGTCTGAAAGCTTTTTTTGCGTAAGCATATTAACCTTTTCACCGCAAATGTCGCAGTACTTTTTATCAAATAATCCCATAAAATATTCCTCCTTTATAAATGTGTTTAATTATTTTTTGTTTTTATGCTCTTTAATAAAGCTTATTTGATGCCTTTAATTTTGGAAATATCATCGTCATATAATTCTTCAAGTCCAAGGTCATCAGCATATGCCTTATCGCTGCAGGGAGCATTGGGGGAGAGTTAGCCTTAACCTCTGTGAAAGGCACACCGGAATTATGCAGCCTATTCCTTCCCATCTATAATTGTACCTGTTTTTTTAAGTTTGTCACTAGCACTTGTGCCAGTAAACGCACAAAAAATAATTAATTTTTAAATAAAAATTGTTTAACAGCACAAAAAATCCTCGGCTTTTAAAACCGAGGATTTATTTTTTATATTATTCATCTTTTAATGTTGTGACCATTAGCTTGTTTTCAATTGCGGTGGCAACCAGTGCTTCACGGCTTTCAAAGCTACCCTTTTTCACCATGTCGTCCAAATTCCACCGCACACCGTTTTTGGATATTCCTATTTTATCGGCAATTTCCTGATATGTCAGTCCGCAAATATACAACCGCAATATGTCAAGCTGGCGGGGCGAAAAATCCTTGGACATGGCTTTTTCCATTTCAACCGATGGGGAGGAGGAGGGGAAAACCTTCTCTCCGTCAAGGGTTCTTTTTATAACATCCAAAAGCTCCTCTGTTCCGTGGTCTTTATACCACAGGCTGTCTGCGGCACCATTTTTCGCTTTGGAAAGGACTTCGGGATCGACCAATGATGTGACAGCCACTATTTTTATATGGGGAAATACCTTTTTAATTCGCTCTGCGGCGGCAAGACCGGAGTGTCTGTGCTGAGTTCGTACATCCATAAGAATAAGCTGTATCGAGCCGCTGCAGCTTTTCTCTGCCTCAAAGGCGTCACGATATACACCGACAAGGCGAAAATCCTTGTTCGATTTCAGTCGTTCGGAAAAATGCTTTTGAATATATAAATCATCTTCTACCAGTATTGTATTTATCATATGTCGCTCTCCTTTTCCGGAAGGGTAAGCAGTAAGGCAAAGCGTGGCTTGTATGCCGTGTGCATTTCACCGCCGGCGGATTCTATGCTGTGGCGAAGCGACGACAGCCCGCTGCCCTCCTTAATGGGTTCTGATGGGGCAATGCCGTTGTTTGTTATAGTAATATCAAACAAATCCTTTCGCTTAATTATGCAGATATATACTTCATTGCCTTTGGCATGCTTGATACAGTTTGTTACACATTCTTTCGCTGCTGCAGCGGTAAGCTCTTCGGCAAGCGAATCGGCGGGAAGACATCCGTTTACCTTTACCGTTACGCCAAGGATTTTTGCTGTTTGAATAACCTCGTCTATTGTTCCGCTGGCTGTTACTCGATCGCTTGTCAATACTGCGGTGGCCTCCTGCAAGGCCTTAAGCTTTTTGTCTGTGTTTTCATCACTTTCAATTATGTCACGAATCGTCAGCAAGCTTCTTCCGATTGTATCATGAATATGTATTTTTAGGTCAAGACTCTCTTTTTCTTTTATATCGTCGGACATTCGCTCATACATTTTTTGAAGCCTGCGGTTTACCTCTTTCAGCTCGTCATTTATAATGGCTTGACGAATGTTGCCGTTATAAAGCTCGGTAACATTATGTGCTGTCATTTGAAGCCAGTTGTCATCATTGTCAACGGTGATGTGCTGCTTGCGAAATTGCCAGACTGTCTTATCGGGCAGTATGTAACAATCATCGTTAACAGTAATGCTTTTATCGGGCTGCTTCAACGCCTTTTCAAGGTCCTCGGCAATTTGAAGCTCATGTCCGCCCAGTGCAAACGACAGGCGACGCATACGGTCATTGCAAAGAATAATACGCCCGTTCGGGTCGGCATAGCATAAACCCATGGGCAGCCTGTCGGTGGCGTCTTTAATCGAAAACGGAGAGAGCATATTTTTTCGGCGGCGGTATTCTCTTGGCAGGGCAAAGGTGAAATGAACAATCACAAGCAAAATTACTGCAATGAAAAGCTGCCACGGAGCGTCTAATAGGAATGCATCCCTACCCTTGAACGAATCTCCCTGCGTTACCGAGAACAACAGAACAAGCAAAAACGCAAAAATCACGAAGCTCGGTAAATTGCCAAGCAGTTTGCGGCTGCGGGAAATTTGATATATAAAAAGTCCCAATTCAAGCACGGCTTCCAAAAAAAGCAAAAGCGGTATTAAGGTCTGCAAAAAGACCGGCAGCGAAGAAAAGGCACTCATACGGCGGCATCTCCTTCAAGAAGAAATACTAGATGCTGATATCCCTCGTCATCGTCCGTTTCATACCGTATATTACCCTTGAATGCAAGGAAGGACAGGTCGGCCTTGCAGCATATATTCACTGATAAACGCAGTCCTTCAACATAGGCAAGGCTTACCTGTATGCTCGATATGTTTTCAAGGTCTGATTCAATAACTTGTTCGTAAAAATCAAATATTTCCGCAGCCGATTTGCCCGGAAGCACAGAAAGCCTGCTGTCGGCAAAGAATGTGGTGCGTACATTCAACAGCTTCAATGCTTGAAGCGACTCGGTGAAGGCTCCGACCAGCTCGGCTATTGCTACACTGCAGTCACGGTCGGATAACAATGTTAAATGTTTGCGACGCTTGATATAGCTGCAAAGAACGGCGATTTCGGCAAGTAAGGTTTTTGCTCTTGTCGGCTCTGTTTTATTTATTTTTTGATATTCTTTTGTAAGCGTCGAAATCCTATTAATTTGAGCTTGAGTTGTACAGCGAAGCAAATCATACAAACGGTTCTGCTCCTCAACCCTACGCCGCCTTGCCTCACGCTTATACTCATAGCGTAATATTTCATTTCGCTCGGCAAGTTCTTCAGCAAGACCTTCAAAATTTTCTCTTGCTTCAAGCAGAGCGGATACATCCTCCGTCCACACTGCATAGCCTCCGCCGATGGGCATTGTATGCAGATTCAGTCCATCTGCAAGTGTAACAGGGCTTTGTATGGCGTGCATCATTTTTTCCCGTGAAATCGGTTTCGTATCCATTGCCGCATATCGGACATTGAAGCTCATATCGGTAATTTGTGCCGATGTTCCCACCGATGAGGCAAACAAATCGGCATAGCGGCTGTTGGAGTGTATATATCCGCAGGCAATACAAGCCTCAAAGCAAAGCATATACATAAGACTCTGAAATGCGGTGACATCGCCGAACAACTCTTTTTGCCACGGTATACCGATATAGTTCAGCGCAAGATAATTCAAAGACACAATCAAAGGAATTACAGGCAAAAAACGGAGCTTGCGATTTTTTAACCGACATTTAAAGAGCATAACAACAAGTGCCGCTGCGGCACAAAGCACCTGCCATCCTATTACGGCAAAATAGCACACACCGTAGCCGTAGCTTTCATCCGACCAAATATCTGCGTTTTTTGAAAAGGAAAAAACTAATTGATGTAAATCGTTTGTCAGCACAAGAATAAGCAAAGCTCCCGAAACGGCAAACAACAGCCAAACAGATTTTGGCAGCTTGTATTCATCGGGCTTGCCTAAAGACATTGCAATAAGCAGTGAAAGAGTAGGAACAAACAGCATTGGCAAATAGTAAAGATACCATAGGTATCTTATTACATTCGGTTGCCAAAAAATAAAATACTTTGCCGAGCGAAGGGTAAACCACAAAATCAGCAGCAGCGAAACGCCTGTAAGATACCGCCGTACCTGCTTTTGAACAATACGCTGACGCACAGAAAGCCCCCAAGCGGCGAATATACCTATATAAATGAAGCTGCGAAGATATGAAAACAGCGTAGGATAAAAACAGCCTCTTCCGATAAGACGAAAAATATACGCAGCAAATACGGCAAGCAAAATAATGCCGCCGCTTATTAACGCTTTATTCCTTCCTTCAACCATACTTTATACCTCATACTTCCGCTCACTGTTTTGTCTAATATAAAATGTTATGAATACTTTTTCAATTTAGATTATAGCATAAAGTTTGCTTTTTTCAAGAATTGCTTTTAAAACAGACTATCTAATCTGTATGTGATAAAATGATATTACTAAATAGAAAAGAAAAGTAACTTCAAATACGGCATAATGAATTTAACCGCAAAAGCATTGCAGGGGAGGAAGTACTCCTTATGAATACGGTAACACAAAAAGTCGGAAATTGGTGAGCGGCAGTAAAATATGAAATCGGGAGGGCTGCATTAATACCCAAATAATACCCAAATAATACCCAAATAATACCCAAAGCAGTTTCCGCTGTGAAGCCTGCTTTGGGCATTAACTATCAGAAAAATTGTTCTGAAAATTGTTCCGTTGCTATTGATTTTTTTTCGATTTAGTTATATACTGAATGCTGACGGTGCTTGTGCTTAGGGTTAGGCTGTTGCCATATGCTTTTGCACACCTTACGGCTTTTGTGCTGGTGTAGCACAGTTGGTAGTGCATCTCATTCGTAATGAGAGGGTCACGTGTTCGAGTCACGCCACCAGCTCCAAAATATTACCGCTGTAGTATAACGGCGGTAATATTTTTTTGCAGTTTTTTATAGGTTGAGTTATATTTATATATCGCAGTTAGTGTTCGGTGACAGTTTCTCACTTTTTTCACAGAAATAGAGTTATACAATTATAATCAAAGTAAAGATTATAATATTGGAGTGAAAAATATGAAGGAACTGGGACTGAAGCTGAAGTACTACCGTGAAAGCTGTGAACTGTCGCAGCAGCAGATTGCCAATGCATTGAATGTTGACAGGTCAACCTACACCTACTACGAAACAGGTAAAACTACGCCAAGTGCGAGCACCTTACTGAAGCTGTCTAAGATTTTCAATGTACCATGTTCAATTTTTTTAGAGTCAATAAATCAAGAGCTTGACTTAAATTCTTTGGTAGCCGACAGTGTTGACAATAAAAAGTCAAGGGATACCACCGGAAGCTATGAATCAGACGAAAAAATATACGACCTTTCTAAGGAAGAGAAGGATATTCTTATTGCGTACCGTGTGCTTAATAAAAGCGGGCAGGAAAAAGCACAGGAGTATTTAAAAAAGCTCGCCGGCAAATAATACAGAAAGCTTATAAGCGATAGTGAGAATTTTGAACTGCTCCGGATTGTGCGGACAATATTAAAAAGTCTATTTGATGTAGTAATTAAATTTTAAGCAGCAAGCTGATTTCGTTTTTCAGACGGAGTTAGCTTTCTTTTTGTTTGAATACGGTTATGCTTTTTTAAAGACAACAAGAGCAAGCCTTAAATCAACTTTTAACAAAAGAAAATTAAGACTTACTCTAATGGCAGGGGCAGAAAGATAACATTTCTCGTTGTCAATTTCAAGAGTTGCTACGCCTTTTTTAACAAGGCACAAAGAAAAAATCCTTCGTTGCTTTGGATTTTATCAGGACTGTATTCAATTGGTAAATATCGGTTTTCCCAGAAACGGCACTTTGTCATAAATCCTCTATTGCAGATAGTGCAAAAATAATTGATATAATTGAATTTACAAATTCAATGTTAAATTGCTATAATATAAGCATAGCATAGGCGAGGTAAACTGTCAATTATTATGTATCAACAGAAAGGCATATTAGCATAATATTTGCATTCTAAAGCCAATTCTCAATAAATGAGAATTAATTCATCAAACACGATGTTTCCTTTCTGTTACTGATTTGATATTATTTATTTATAAAACTTTAGGAGATGTATATATGACTATTAATGAAATAATAAAGCAACACCGCAAAAAACTTGGCTTAACACAAAAGGAATTTGCCGATATGCTGTCTGTGTCAGACAAGACTGTGTCACGCTGGGAAACAGGAAATCAGGTTCCGGATGCGTTGTTAATGCCTGATATTGCTAAAGCACTGAAAATAACAATAAACGAGCTATATGGAATAAAGGATATTGACACAAAAACAGAAGAAAACACTACCTCTGAAGTTTCATATAAAATTAACAAGAGAGTTTTGTATGCATATAAGATTGGCATTATCCTTGGTTTAGTATTAGTGGTATTTGGTTCATTCTTTCTGGTCAGATGTGATTTAATAGATGAAAATAATGAATCCACTCGGCTCTTTGGACAGATAATGATGTTCTCGGGGTGTGGAATTTGCTTATTGTCAGAAATAGTCTATAAAATCATTTATAGAAATGAAGGAAACACTATCATATATTTGTCGGAAGACATAGCATATAGCGGATTTACAGCAATAACTATAAGTGTTATTTTCTTGCTGATTATGCCATTGTTTTTAGCTTTAAGAATTGATTATTGGTATGAATTTTTTGTAGTAGTACCTGTTATTCTGTTTGAGATTATGATGTTGTATTACAAGCATTTACTTAAACAGGCAGGTGTAAAGGTTAGTAAAACAATCAGTGTGATATCAATTATTATAGGTTCCGTCTCGGTTGTGTTGCTTTTATCAATTTTTATTATATTCAGAATTGTAGATTTCAGCGATACATCCATGGTTTCAAAAATGCTGTACGAAATGCATTATGTAACGCTTTATGGAGTATCTTCTGTTGAGGCGAAGGTCAGATTATATAGTTTCTTGTTGCTGAGTTTGCCGTTGATTTCAATGCTGATGATGAATTATATTGAACTTATCATCAAAAGAAAGTTGCTAAATATGTAGGAGTTTGAACAAAATGAAAAAAACAAAGAAGACGCTCTTGTTGATTGGCTTTATAGTTTGCAGTAGTCTGCTTTCAGCCTGTGGGGGATTACATAGCAGTAATAAAATTTATGCCAAAAATCTCATTACCGGCAAAAGCCTTACCATACCGATTGATGTTTATAATTATGCTGATACAGGAAACTTTTCAAATTTCACAACGCACCTCAGCTTTTCAGAGTTACAAAAGGAGATTGAGAGTGCCGACGCTGTTAATACAGCGATTAACATTTACCACACACTTTCTACCGGCTATATGAAACTTGAAACAACAAACGGTAATTTTTATGTCAAATACAATTCTTCAAATAACGGAGATTACAACTACTCGCTTTTTGCAGATGTCGGTAGAGCAGAAGAATTTGGGGAATACATTTACATACCATTTTATATGCTCGAAGAATTTTCAAATTCTGACTACCCTGCAAATGCTACTCCGTTTGAGGGGGAAGTGTATTATAAAGAATTTTATGATATTAATGATTTTGCGGAATACTACCGTGATAAAGAAATTTATGATGTTGAAAAGCTAAACGATACAGCACTTCTTATCACCGATAAATCTACTGGTTATTCTTTTACCATTGAACTATTTGACGATGGAATGTTTGTTTTAGGTGGAAAGTGATTAAAATACGGAAACTGCTATACTGTAATAAAGAAAAGGCTTTGGAGAATTAATTTTTCTCAAAGCCTAAATTTATTGGATTATTTGATATTCTTGACGATATAGTGATGCTAACAAGATAATACAGCGGTAGATGTGATGATATTTGATGCTATTTTGATGATGTAACAGACGGAAACGTTGGAACTATTAGCACCGGATAACGATTTTAAGAATAAAATCAAGTGAAAATAAAGGTCTAAAAAACACTTTCCGTACATATTTATATTCCAAAAAACGGCTTAAACACTGCGTTTAAGCCGTTAAATCATATCATTTTATTCATCATTTTTGAATTTTCCAAATCCATATCCACCTATAGCACCTGCAACAAGACCACCAATAGTATAGATAATCTTTTCCATTATGTCAGGAATATCTTTTAAAAGTAAAATAATAACAACAATAAATGCCATAGTCAGAAAAATAGTTAGAAACACTAAAATTTTTTTATGTTTCTTTTCCTCATAACTATTCTCCATTTCTAATTTTGAACCTTCCAAATATTGAGTGATGTGTTCTTCAGTTATTTTTTTTGCAACCTCATTTTCAGAAGAAATCATACCTCTCATTTGAATTGATGATATAATCAATTTTTGAATAGTTTTTTTATGTTCTTCTGGTACACCTTCTAATATTTCATCAATATTCTCAAGGTCTTCAAGATTTTCTGAAGATTTTTCTGACTCAACTAACTTATTATTATCTTCCATTTTATTTCACCATCGTTTATTTTATAAGACTTTTCAATACAGAAATAAGCAATTCTTTTGACATTTTTTCAATTCTATTAGTAATGTCTTTTGAAGCAACTTCAGCAACATATAGCTTAATTATCGACTTATTGTTTTTTGTGGATTCTGGAAGTTTCAACTTGTAAAGATTATCTTCTTTGTACTTCGTATTATACATATTATAAAACCTCCTATTCACTGGCATACCTCCATAACAAATAGTATGCCCTTTTACCAGAGAATATATCTCTATAAATATTATATCAAATATTGTAATAAATGTCGAGATGTTTTTTGTATTTTCTTAATAGAGAAAAGAGACGAATTAGAACGGCTTAAACGCAGTGTTTAAGCCGTTTTTGCTTGGCAGGGGCAGAAGGACTTGAACCCTCGGCACGCGGTTTTGGAGACCGCTGCTCTACCAACTGAGCTATACCCCTAAATGTTAAATTGTGTCTGATAAGTCAGTACCAATAACCGACTTGTAAATACTATCACATATTTTTTATATTGTCAATAGATAAAACAGAATTTTTCAAAAAGTAAATTAAAAACTGAAATTTCTGTTAAACCTACAGTAAAGTTCATACTGATGAGTTGCAAAAAGGGTTTGTGATTTAATATACAGAGCTTTGAATTATGAGTTTACTTGTGATTGATACAGTATGGAATAAAGCACTTCCTTCTTTCTGCACGATGGCAGAAGGAGGGAAGTGCTTGTTTTTTGATGCTGTCAATTCAAACAGTTCACAAGGCTATTTAAATTACAAAGACAAAACAGTTAAATAATTAAAAATTATGACCTGTAATCGCCGTTGATTTTTACATAGTCATATGTAAGGTCACAGCCCCATGCCTTTGCTTGAGTATTGCCGCTGTGTAGGTTAATATCAATATATATTTCATCTTCCAGCAAAATTGTTTTTGCTTCGTCCTCAGAAAATTCTACGCCGGAGCCGTTGCGGCACACTGCTATAGTGCCCTTGCGTGAACGCATATCTACATCAACCTTTGTAATATCAAAGTCGGCCTCTGCATAGCCTATGGCACACAGAATTCTTCCCCAGTTTGCGTCACTTCCAAAAATGGCACACTTTAACAGAGGAGAACGAACAACACTTTTGGCAACGATAATTGCAGTGTCAAGGTCAGGTGCTCCGCAGCAGGTACATTCTATCATTCTTGTAGCACCTTCGCCGTCCTTTGCCAGCATTTTGGTTAGTGTCATAAGTACCTCATAAAGTGCGTCCTTGAATATAGAATAGTTTTCATTCTCCTCAACAATTTCACTGTTGCCGGCTAGACCGTTTGCCATTATTGATACCATATCGTTTGTGGAGGTGTCGCCGTCAATGCTTAGGCAGTTATAAGTTACCTTTACAATGTCGCTTAGTGCCTTTTGCAAAAGCTGTGAGGAAATAGCTGCGTCGGTTGTTATAAAGTTAAGTGTGGTAGCCATATTCGGGTGTATCATACCGCTGCCCTTAGCCATACCGCCCAGTGTGCATACAACACCGTCAATTTCAAATTGAACAGCTGCTTCTTTTTTTACTGTGTCGGTTGTCATAATAGCTGTAGCCGCTTTTTCGTTAGCTGTATGCGACAGTCCCTTTGCAAGGCTGTCGATAGAATTTTCAATAGGCTCTATCGGTAAAACCTTGCCTATAACGCCGGTAGAAGCTACAATAACCTTTTCAGGTTCAATATTAAGTACAGACGCCGCAAGCCGGCACATTCTTTCTGCCTTTTCTACACCATCGGCATTACAGGTGTTGGCATTTTTTGAGTTTGCTATTACAGCCTGTGCCTTGCCTCCGGATTTTTCCAAATGCTTTTTGGTAACGGTAATAGGTGCACCCTTTACTTTATTTTGGGTGTACACTGCTGCCGCATTGCATAAGGCTTCGCTAAATACCAGACAAAGGTCGTTTTTGTCCTTGTTAGAATTTAGTCCGCAGTTCAAGCCGTTTGCTAAAAATCCCTTTGCGGCACACACACCGCCGTCAATTTTTTTGAAGCCCATAAAACTTATCTCCTTACCTTAAAACGCCAGCTGTTAGCTGTGTGATAATATTTTTATTTGAATTTAATTATACACCATAATGATTACATATTCAATGGAATATAAAATACAAGTTGTACATATAGTTTAGGGTAATAAAAAAGAAAGGGCGATAAATATGAATGAACATTATCCGTTTGAACTTCCACCGCTAAGCTATGGCTATTATGACCTGGAGCCACATTTGGATGGGGATATGATAAAAACTCATCATACCGTTATAATGCAAAACTATGTTGATAGGCTTAACAGCCTGTTGGCAAGATTTCCTCAGTATCAGGACTGGAGCCTTAAGGCTTTGGTAGCATATGCCGATACCTTTCCGCCTGCATTAAGAAAAGAGCTTAAAAATTCAGCAGGCGGTTTGTATAATCACTATGTATATTTTAATAGTGTAACGCCCGGGGGAAGAATGCCAACACAAAGACTGATGAATCAAATAAAAAACACCTTTGGTAATTTTGAAAATATGAAAAAAGCTCTTTACAACAGTGCATTAATAAACTTTGGCTGTGGTTATACATGGCTTGTTTGTAATAAAAGCTGCAATTTGCAAATTATAAATACACAGCGAAACAATACCCCTCCGCTAACTGTAGTGTCGCCTGTAGCGGTAATAGATATGTGGGAGCATTCCTTTTTTCAACAGTATGTAAACGGGAGAGATGACTACATAAACGCCTGGCTGGAGGTAGCAGACTGGAGTAAGATTTGTGAGTATATGGCCTGCAGTACAGCATTGGATACGCTACAGGATCAGGCTATGCAGGGTAACATCCAAGGAAATATACAAAATAATACCCGAATAAACCAACAAGGGAATATACAGGGCAGACAGTAGCCATATATCGCAATGGTTGAATTATGGCCTGCAGTACAGCATTGGATACGCTACAGGATAATGCCCCGAGAAATATGCAGGGCAATATTCAAGGAAACATACAGAATAATACTCCGCAGATTATATGGGAGGACAACACAAGGAAATATAAACCAAAACTATAAGCTGTATTTTTACAATGTTTTAATTATGCAATGCTGTATAGTTTTTAATATACTTTGGATTATAAAGTCTAAAGTGAATTTAGATAAGCTGAAAGCCTATAGAGCTATGGTAAGCGAAATGTCAGAAGAACAAAAAGTACTGTTTCCGGCAAGAAGTTGTATGTTGGTTGTAACATTATAATGGAATTATCATATTATGTTATAAACTAATATGGAGGGAAGATACTATGTCTGAATTTTCTGATTTTAGCACTGACTGCAAGCCGGAGCATAAGCCCGATGATGATTGTCCAAAAGAGTCTGTGTGCATAGACGCTTATCGAGTGTATGACAGCTGCGGAGACAAAAATTGTTTGGAGGATCTGCAGGTGTACTTTACCCAGCCGTCACAGATAATTGTTGACAAAGCAAATAACATAAGGATAAAGGATGTAGAGGTTATAACGGTTTATATTGACCTTGAGCCTGTGCCTTTCCATAGGGGCTTTTATAGTGTAGATATGACATATTTCTTTGAGGTTGAGCTTGACGCCTTTATGGCACCTGCGGCAATGCCTGTGTGCGTAAAGGGATTGTCTGTATTTAACAAAAAGGTAGTTCTGTACGGCAGTGAGGGTAATGTTAAGATATTTAGCTCTGACTTTACATTAAATGACCCCGATATGCAAAACGCACCCAGCAAAAATCTGCCAAAGGCAACGGTACAGGTTGCAAAGCCTATCGGCTTGAGTGCAAGGTTTGCACCAAAGCCATGCACCTGCTCACCATGCTGCAGAATACCTAAGTGTATTATTAACAGGTTTGGCGGTGAGTTCTGCCCTGAGCCGTCTAAAAATGTTCTGATTACCATAGGTATTTTTACAATTGTTCAAATAGAACGCAATGTTCAAATGCTTGTTCCTACCTACGATTTCTGCGTGCCGCATAAGGAGTGTGTAACCGGCTCTGACGACCCTTGCGAAATGTTTGAGCGTATAGAATTTCCAACTGACGAGTTTTTCCCGCCAAAGGTAACGGACTTGAATAATGACTGTGACCATTGCCGTAAGCATTAAACGATGTAGCCTTTGAAAACAGCTTAATTGTTGTTAGCTGTTTGTATTTAACAGCTTTTCAAATATAAAAGCAGAGCATATTCACCCGGCGTTGTCTGCCTAAGGGTAAATATGCTCTGCTGTTTTGTTTAATAATTTATACCTGTGCTATAACAACTCCGCCGCTTTCAACACAATCATTTTTGAAGCCTCTTGCAAACATTATATTGTCAAGACCTTTGATTTTGTATTCCTCATTCGAACAGTTAATAACTATTCTTATGGTTCTGCTGCAGCTGTATTTTTCAAAAGCGATAATTCTGCCCTTGTTTTCAGGCAAAAATCTTATTTCGCCGTTTCTTAATTCAGGGCAGCTTTTACGCATATTTATAAGCTGCTTCATTGTGCTTATTTTGTCGTTGTACAAGCCGCTGTTTATTTCTTCCCAAGGCATACAACGGCGGCAGTCCGGGTCAAAGCCACCGGGCAGAATAATCTCTGTGCCGTAGTAAATGCAGGCTGTTCCGTTCATTGCAAGCATAGCACACAGCCTCTGATAAAATTCATTTTCATTGCCGCCGCACCTTGTTATCAAACGCATTGTGTCGTGGGAATCAAGCAAATTAAACATAACGCTGCACACCTGTTCAGGGTACATATTTAAGCATTTATTAATTTTATGCTCAAAATCGTGGGCCGTTTCATCAGGGTTTGCCCAAAAGCTGTCAATAGATTCCTGCAGTGAATAGTTCATTACAGAGTCAAATTCGTCACCACGAAGCCAGTCTAACGAGTTGTGCCATATTTCACCGCAAATGTAAAAATCACTTTTAAGCTCAAATACAGCCTTCCTAAGCTGTTTGTTAAAGAAATGAGAGGTTTCGTTGGCAACATCGAGGCGTATAGCATCAATGTCAAATTCCTGCACCCAGTATCGGCACACATCTGCAAAGTAGTCTGCAACCTCCGGATTGTTTGTGTTAAGCTTTGGCATAGAGTCGGCAAATGCAAAGCTGTAGTAAACACCGCTTTTGGAATTTTCGTTTTTTTCGTGGGCGGAATTCTCTTTTATAATCGGCTTGTTTATCATAAACCAGTTATAATATTTTGACCTTTCACCGTTTTTAAGAACATCCTGCCAAGGAGCAAACCAATATCCGCAATGGTTAAACACGCCGTCTACCATTATGCGTATGCCAAGACTGTGGGCTTTTGCTGTAAGTCTTTTCATATCCTCGTTGCTTCCAAAGGTAGGATCGATTTTCTTGTAGTCGGTTATATTATATTTGTGGTTCGAGGGGCTTTCGCATATTGGGTTAAGGTAAATTCCGGTTATTCCCAAATCCCTAAGGTATTCAAGCTTAGACTCTATACCGTTAAGGTCGCCGCCGTATTGCCCCGAAATTCCTACCTTTTTGTCGGGCTTAGACCATTTTTTAAATTTAAACGGCCTTTCTGCACCGCTGTTGCAAAATCTGTCCGGAAAAATCTGGTACCATACAGTTTCGTTTACCCAAGAGGCCGGTTTAATTATATCGGCCGGGTTCATCCAAGGGAAAAAGAAATCCTGGCGCCTGCCCTTATATTCCTTAAACTGTTTTTCGGTCATAAAGGAATCCTCGGTCATATAAAAGGTTTCGTTTTTACTGTGAAGTATAAAGAAATAACGGCACCTTTTGAATTCCGGCTTTACCACCGCTTTCCAAAGCAGATGGTACTGCAGCTTTTTTACATCGCCCATTTCTATAAGCTGTCCGCTCCAAGAATCCTCTCCGCCAAACAGACCGCTTTCAAAGGGATCGCCATACATAAGCTCAACCCTGTCAATGTCATATCCTGTTTTAATTTTTATAACAAGCTCATTATCGTTAATAGGGTAACAATAATTGCTGCCTGCTATATGAGTTACAGCTGCAAGCTCCATAAAACATCACCTCTTGAAGAATAACTAAGCAAAGCGTTAATATAATTATTAATTGTTTTCGGTACGAAGATGGCGTTTGATTGCCTCAAATGTTTCAGCACTTATTACATGCTCAATTCTGCAGGCATCCTCTTTGGCTGTTTTTTCACTTACACCAAGCTCCATAAGCCATTTTGAAAACAGCTTGTGCCTTTCGTACATTGTGTTGGCTATTTTTAGGCCCTTTTCAGTAAGTTCAATGTAGCCCTTAGCGTCCATTGTTAGATATCCGTTTTCTCTAAGGTTTTTCATTGCCACACTTACACTCGGCTTAGAAAAGTTAAGCTCGTTTACTATGTCAACAGAACGCACCTCGCCGTTACGCTCCTTTATAATCAATATTGTTTCCAAATAGTTTTCAGCTGATTCCTGAATTTTCATACAGTTACCTCCCATCTGCAGGATTGGTTACATTTTAACATAATATCAATTATATATCAATTATGCATCAATAAATTATTTTGAGATTACGCATAAGCATACATAGCACAAAATTGCTGAAAATATAAATTGAGGCGGCATTTGCCGCCTGTATTATCCTTTTTTATTTAAGCCTTGTTTTGTAGCCGTGACTGTACAGCTTACGCAGCTTTATTAACCGTGGTCGGTTGTAGCGTTGTATAATTACAAACAGCATCTGAATAATAAAGTCCATTATGGACAAAATCAGAAATATCATAAACAGCTCGGTCGTGTTGCTGTCGGGAAAAAGGAAAACAAGGAAGAGAGACGCAAAGCCGAGTATGCCAACCGTTAAGTGACCAAGCTCGGCAATACAGCATTCTGTAATAAATCTGTTTATATAATCCCGATTTATATCCTGAGGAAGTGTGTCACGCTGAAAGTGAATCAGCCTGCCTGCGTCCGGCAGCTTGTCCTTCCACTTTACAACCTTGAGCTTTCTGTATAGCGTGCTTTCAAAACTGCGTTCTTTAAAAAGCAGAGCGTTTTCGTTAAAAAATCTTTTAGGTACTAAAAAGCGTACAAGCCAGGGTACTATAATGTTAATAGACAGCCAAAACAGTGCAAGCACAAGGGTAACAGACAGAACAAAACCAAAGCTTTGCTCCGGCGGGACTTCCTTCTGTGAGTATATATCCTGTGGCTGACTTACAGCAAATACAAGCGGCTTCATTACCTGCCTCCTTACAACAGCTTTAAAATTTATTATACCATTAACAAAGACAAATATCAACTTTTTTAACAGCCGATTCTCGACGTAACAATACGGTTTTTAAAAAATATACCGCCGCCTTTGGCTGCGGAGGTGCATTTGCGTTTGTGCAGAAGTCTATTGTTAACTTAAATATATGGCAGGTTAAACAGTTGCAATTATATGAAAATGATGTTAAAATAAAAACTAGAATGCGACAGCTGTGTCTGTTGGAAAAGGTGATATGAAATATGATAAGAAGTATGACGGGCTACGGAAGCAGCCGACAGATTATTGATAACAGAGAAATATCCGTTGAAATCCGCTCTGTTAATCACAGATATTTTGAGCTTAACTGCAGAACACCCAGAGAAATGGGCTTTCTTGAGGAGAAAATAAAGGGTGCGGTAAAGTCCGGGGTTTTCCGTGGTAAAATTGATGTTTTTGTTTCTGTGGGAGCAGACGAAAACGAGCAGGCGACCGTTACAGTAAACCACAGCCTTGCCTCCGGCTATGTTAATGCACTAAAGGAAATCGCTCAAAGATATGATGTGCAGGACGACATATCGGTTTCCGCCGTTGCAAGGTATAACGATATTTTTAAGGTTATAAAGCCTGAGGCAGACGAGGAGAAAATTTGGAGTGCGGTAAGCACTGTGCTTAATGATGCTCTTGATAAATTTATAAAGATGCGAAGTGCGGAGGGCGAAAAGCTGTACGAGGACATTAACGGCAGGTGCCGTACAATTTTACAGCTGGTGTCCAAGGTGGAGGAGCGTTCGCCGCAAACTGTTGCAGAGTACCGCAAAAAGCTTACGGAAAGAATGAACGAGGTGCTTTCTACAGCTACCGTTGACGAGCAGCGTATTATTACAGAGGCCGCAATATTTGCAGACAAGGTTGCGGTTGATGAGGAAACGGTAAGGCTTAGAAGCCACTTTGACCAGTTCAAAAAGGTTCTAAACAGCGACGGCTCTGTAGGCAGAAAAATTGATTTTTTACTGCAGGAAATGAACAGAGAAGCAAATACCATAGGCTCAAAGGTGCAGGATGCCGACCTGGCTCATATTGTAGTTGAAATAAAGGCAGAGCTTGAAAAAATAAGAGAACAGATACAAAATGTAGAGTAGTAAGGAGCGTTGGCTATGCAGCTTATAAATATTGGCTTTGGTAATTTAGTATCGGCAGAAAAAATAATAGCCGTTGTTGCACCGGACTCTGCACCTATAAAGAGAATTGTACAGGACGCAAAGGAGCAGGGGCTTTTAATTGACGCTACATACGGCAGAAAGACACGCTCGGTTATTATAGCAGAAAGCCGGCATATTATACTTTCGGCAATTAATCCGGAAAGTATAGGCAACAGGGCTGTAATAGAGGAGGATGAGCACAATGAATAAGGGTAAGGTAATAGTAGTGTCGGGCCCCTCGGGAGTAGGCAAGGGTACAGTGGTAAAGGAGCTTATCGGCAGTAATAAAGACTGTGCGTTGTCTGTTTCTGCTACTACAAGGTCACCCAGAGAGGGCGAAGCCCACGGCGTAAATTATTTCTTTATTACCAAAGAGGAATTTACTCAAAAGATAAATAACAACGAAATGCTGGAATATGCAGAGTATTGCAGTAACTTTTACGGTACGCCAAAGGATTATGTACTGAAAAGCGTAGAGCAGGGCAAGAATATTATACTTGAAATTGAAGTGCAGGGTGCCTTAAATGTAAAGAAAATTATTCCGGAGGCGGTAACGGTTTTTGTTATGCCGCCAAGCCTGCAGGAGCTGGAGGACAGACTGCGAGGCAGGGGTACCGAAACGGACGAGGTTGTAGGGCAGCGTCTTAAAACGGCTATTGCCGAAATTAAGCAGGCACCGCAGTACGACTACATTGTTGTAAATAACACGGTTATGCAGTGCGTAGCCGATATTGTAAGTATAATTATTGCAGAAAGACAAAAAACAGAAAATATGCTGGATTTTATAAAAGGAGTTTTGAATGATGAAAATGCGTAAACCTTCTGTAGAGGATATGTTAAATAACAAAACAACAAGATATTCACTTGTTATGGCTGTAGCAAAGAGGGCAAGACAGATTGCCGCAGAGAACGAAAAAATGGACGAGGTTGTAGACGAAAAGCCTGTACTGGAAGCTATTGAGGATTTCAAAAATAACAAGTACAGCATACTAGAGCCTGACATAAACGAGTAATTTATGCAGCAGGGTCTTAACACGCCGTCACAGCCTGTTACCGTTACACTGGCAGGCGTAGCGGCAGACAAGACTGTGTACGGCTTTGACAAAATTTTTGACTATATTGTACCGCCCACGGTGGATGCCGAAAATCTTTGCGGACGCAGAGTGCTGGTACCCTTTGGACGGGGAAATAAGAAAAAGCAGGCAATGGTAATGTACACTAAGCAGGCGACAGTTGACGCCAAAAAGTATAAGCAGCTGTTGTCTGTTCTCGATGAAAAGCCTGTTTTAACAGATGAAATGCTGGGGCTTGCCCGCTTTATGAAAAGCCGCTGCTACTGCACTCTGTATGACTGCATAAGGGCTATGATGCCTGTAGGCATTAACTACAAAATCAATGCATTATATACGGTGAATCCGCAGTATGAGGACGATGTGGCACCTTTGGATGAAGCACAGCAGCAAATTTATAATTATTTGCGAAGTGCCAAAAAGCCGGTTGCTGAGGATAAGCTGCTAAAGGATATGGGCTTGCTTGATAATTCGGTACTGCTTTTAATGAATGCCGAAGGTGTTTTAAGCAGGCAGGAGGAAGCACTGCGAGAATTGGGCGACAAGTCGCAGAAGATGATACGCCTGACAGGAGATAACGCCGACGCTAAGCTGACGCCACGGCAGGCAGAGGCATACGAGGTGCTTAATGTGGCATTTTCGCTTTCCGTAAAGGAGCTGTGCTATTATGTAGGCTGTACTCGGACTGTGGCTGATGCCTTGGTAAAAAAGGGAGTGGCAGAATACTTTGAGCAAGAGGTGTTCCGAAATCCGGAGATTTACAAGGGCAGCGGCAAAGGCGGCAAAGAGCTGGAGCTTACTATCCAGCAAAAAATTGCCTATGACGATTTGCTTTTAAAGTACCGCAGCGGAAAAGCACAGGTTTCTTTGCTTTACGGTGTAACAGGCTCAGGAAAAACCTCGGTATTTATGAAGCTTATTGACAGCGTAATAAAGGATAATAAGGGCGTTATTGTTATGGTGCCCGAAATTGCCCTTACCTCACAGCTTATCAACCTGTTTATAGGCAGGTACGGTCAGAATGTCGCTGTTTTTCACAGCGGGCTTTCCGTAGGCGAAAGGCTTGACCAGTGGAAAAGAGTAAGAAACGGCAGTGCCAAAATTGCCGTAGGTACAAGAAGTGCTGTGTTTGCTCCTTTTGACGATATAGGACTTATTATAATGGACGAGGAGCAGGAGTATACCTACAAGTCGGAGGCTGCTCCCAGGTTTCACGCCAGAGATGTTGCAAAATACAGGTGCAGTAAGCATTCCTGCTTGTTGCTTTTAGCGTCGGCAACGCCCTCAATTGAAAGCTTTTATAACGCACAGAGGGGCATATATTCCATTAACAGGCTCACTGCAAGATTTGGCAGTGCAAGGCTGCCTAAGGTAGTAATTGCAGATATGAATGAGGACATACAGAAAAATAACAAAAGCGGAATAGGCAGTGTGCTTATGCAGGCGGTTGAAAAAAACCTGGAAAGAGGCAGACAGTCTATTATTTTGCTTAATCGGCGTGGGTACAATACATTTGTTTCCTGCAAAAAATGCGGAGAGGTTATTACCTGCCCGCATTGCTCAATTTCTCTTACATATCATTCCGACAACGGCAGGCTTATGTGCCACTACTGCGGGTATTCGGAGCCTTTAAGTCAAAAATGTCCTGTGTGCCACAGCTACGGTCTTAGTTTTTCCGGCTTGGGAACTCAAAGAGCAGAGGAAACACTTATGGACGCTTTCCCAAATGCCAAAATACTGCGTTTGGACGCTGACTCGACTATGGCAAAATTTGCACACGAAAAAAAGCTAAGTGAATTTGCACAGGGTAAGTATGATATTATGATAGGCACGCAAATGGTTGCCAAGGGGCTTAACTTTCCAAATGTAACCCTAGTGGGAGTGTTAAGTGCCGACCAAATGCTGTATTCTGACGACTACCGCAGCTACGAAAGGGCGTTTTCGCTTTTAACGCAGGTGGTTGGCCGTTCGGGCAGGGGCGATTTGGAGGGCAAGGCTGTTATTCAGACCTTTACACCCAACAACCCTACGATTATGCTTGCCGCAAAGCAGGACTACGACAGCTTTTATCAAAACGAAATATTACTGCGTAAGGCTATGCTGTATCCGCCCTTTTCCGACATTTGTATGGTTGGCTTTGTTGGAGAAAACGATGCTAAAACAAGGTGTGGTGCAGAGCACTTTACACAGCTGCTTATAGATAAGGCTCGGCAGGAGTATTCAAAAATTCCGCTGAGAGTGCTTGGGGCTTCAAGTGCCTCAATTAACAGAATAAATAATAAGTACAGATACAAATGTGTTTTGAAATTCAGAAATTGTGCTGATTTCAGAAAAATGATGTCACAGCTTTTAATTGAATTCGGAAAGGATAAAGCATACGCCGGCGTAACGGCATATGTTGATATAAACCCCGATTCTATTTTATAGCTGTGCTAAAAATACGGTTAAAGAATAAAGGAGGAAAACCAATGGCTACAAGGAATATTTTTGTTGAGGGCGACAGTGTATTAACAAAGAAATGCCATTATGTAACAAAGTTTGACGACAGGCTTGCAATGCTTATTGACGATATGAAAGAAACATTAGGAAAGGCAGAGGGCGTTGGACTGGCAGCACCGCAGGTAGGCGTTTTACGCAGAGTTGTAGTTATAAGCATACCTGAACAGGAGGTAGACCTGGAGCTTGTAAATCCTGAAATAGTAGAGCAAAGCGGCGAGCAGGACGGACTGGAGGGCTGTCTTTCCTGTCCTAACCAGTGGGGAATGGTTAAGCGTCCGTTGAAGGTTACAGCCAAGGCGTTTGACAGAAACGGCAAGGAGTTTACCGTAGAGGGCGAAGGCTTGCTGGCAAGGTGCCTGTGCCATGAGCTTGACCATTTAGAGGGCATTATTTTTAAAACCCGTGCATACAGAATGGTTGCACCGTCGGAACTGGAATGATTGTTGTATTTCCGATAGGATGCATTATAAAGCATTAGATGTAATAAATAACAGAGGTGTTGTATGAAAATTGTATATATGGGTACACCGGAGTTTGCTGTACCTCCACTTAAAGCAATAATAAATAGCGGACACAATGTTGTGGGAGTTTTTACACAGCCCGACAAGCCAAAGGGCAGGGGCTATGTGCTGACGCCTCCTCCGGTAAAGGAATGTGCCGCAGAGAATAATATCCCTGTTTTTCAGCCAACATCGATGAAAAACGAAGAAACTCTTAATATTTTAAAGGAGCTTGCACCGGATATTATAGTTGTAGTAGCCTTTGGAAAAATACTGCCAAAGGAAATTCTGGATTTGCCAAAATACGGCTGTGTAAATGTACACGCGTCATTATTGCCAAGGTATAGAGGTGCCGGTCCTATACAGTGGTGCGTTTTAAACGGCGAAAAGGAAACGGGCGTTACTACAATGAAAATGGCAGAGGGGCTGGACACAGGCGATATGCTGTTAAAAAGCATAACCAAAATAGGCGAAAACGAAACAGCCGGACAGCTTCACGACCGTTTATCGGATATGGGTGCAGAGCTTATTGTGAAAACACTAAGTGCAATTGAAAATAACACAGTAACACCTGAAAAGCAGGACGACAGTTTGTCAAATTATGCACCGATGCTTACAAAAAAGCTGTGTAAAATTGATTGGAGCAGCACTGCACAGGCTGTGCATAACCAGGTTCGTGGTTTAAACCCGTGGCCTGTAGCAGCAGCAGAGGTAAACGGTAAAAGAGTAAAAATATATTCAACGCTTTTGTCAGACCAAAGGGGCGAGGCAGGCAGAGTAATTTGTGAAAATCCTCTTACCGTAGCCTGCGGCGAGGGTGCTGTTATTATTAATGAAATTCAGCCCGAGGGCAAAAAAAGAATGAATTCCCGAGACTATGTGCGTGGCTACAGAATTACAACAGACACAGTTTTTGAATAAAGTTAGGAAATTTTACTATGGCTAACCCTAGAAAATCAGCATTAAAGATTTTAATAAAAATTGAAAAAGACGGGGCGTATTCAAACATTGCCCTTAATAATCAGTTAAAAGAGGATAACACCACAGGGGTGGACGCCTCTTTTTGTTCTGCCTTGGTTTACGGTGTGCTGGAAAGAAAAATACTTTTGGATTACATAATAAGGCAGTATACAAGCCTTAGGCTGAAAAAGATAGAAACGCCGGTGCTTAATATTTTAAGAATGGGCATACTGCAAATAGCATTTATGGACAAGGTACCGGAAAGTGCGGCTGTAAATGAAAGCGTAAAGCTGGCAAAGGGTATGCGTCTTAACAAGGCCTCCGGCTTTATAAACGGCGTATTGCGAAGCTTTGTAAGGGCCGGCTGTGCCTACAAGCTTCCCGATAAAAACAGCGACAGGGCAATGTATTATTCGGTTTATTATTCAATGCCAAAGAATATAGTCAATTTGTGGCTGAATGCCTACGGTGAGGAAAACACCCTGAGCATTTTAGAAAATTTGACGGGCAGACCTCCTGTTTCCGTAAGGATAAATACCTTAAAAACCACTGCTTCAAAGCTGAAGGAAAGCTTTGAAAGGTCCGGTATAGGCGTACAAAGAGTACAGGAAATGGATAACGCTCTGCTTTTAAGCCATACAGGTGCTATAGAAAACACAAGCCAGTACAGACAGGGACTTTTTCATGTGCAGGATACAGCGTCGCAGCTGTGCTGTGAGCTTTTGGCACCAAAGGAGAATATGCTTGTATATGATTTTTGCTCCGCACCGGGCGGCAAGGCCTTTACAATGGCAGAGCTTATGAACAACAAGGGTACAATAAAAGCCTTTGATATGTATGAGCATAAGGTTAAGCTGATAAACAACGGAGCCTACAGGCTTGGCATTGAAAATATAAAGGCGGCTGTGGCAAACGCATTAGAAGACAAAAAATTGCCACCGGCAGACAGAATACTTTGTGATGTACCGTGTTCGGGCTTGGGAATTATTCGCCGTAAGCCGGAAATCAGGTATAAGCAGGATTTAGGAATAGATACTCTGCCGCAGCTGCAATATGATATTTTGTGCAGCTGTGCAAAGCACTTGAAAAGCGGTGGAATTTTAGCGTATTCAACCTGCACATTAAATCCGGACGAAAACGAAAATAATGTTAAAAGGTTTTTGAGGGAGCATTCACAATTTCAGCCCTTGAAGATTAGCATAAAAGATGATATAATGAACAAAATAGGCAGTATGGATAATGCTGTCACCTTATTGCCGCAGAAAAACGGCAGTGACGGATTTTTTATAAGCTTATTTATAAAAAGATAATTTTCAGCAGGAAAGAGGGGCGTTTATGGCACAAGCGGATATTAAGTCACTAAGCCTTGATGAGCTTACAGATGAAATGGCTGTGCTGGGTTTGCCCAAATATCGTGCTGAACAAATTTTTGAGTGGCTTCACCGGAAATCTGTGTGTACTTTTGATGAAATGTCGAATATTTCTAAGACTGTTCGTGAAGAATTGTCGAATTTATATTACATTTCTGTTGCAAATATTGAAAAAAAACAGGTTTCCTGTTATGATGAAACGGTGAAGTATTTGTTTAAGCTTAATGACGGCGAATATGTTGAGGCTGTTTTAATGAGCTACCACCACGGTTATACTATATGTATATCTACACAGGTGGGCTGCAAAATGGGCTGTACCTTTTGTGCAACAGGCAAAAGCGGCTTTTCACGCAACCTTGCACCGTCTGAAATGCTTGCACAAATTCAGGCTGCACAGCTGGACAACAACATAAGAATATCAAATGTTGTTCTTATGGGTATGGGCGAGCCTCTTGACAACTACGACAATGTAATTAAGTTTTTGTCGTTGGTTTCGTCTGACAAGGGCTTAAATATAGGAATGCGTCATATTACCCTGTCAACCTGCGGTGTAGTACCGAAAATATATGAGCTTGCCAAGCTGAAGCTGCAAATAACCCTAGCGGTGTCGCTTCACGCACCAAGGGACGAAATACGCAGTAAAACTATGCCTATAAACCGCAGGTATAATCTTGAAAGGCTTATTGATGCCTGCTTTGCCTACAGCAAGGCTACAGGCAGGCGTATAACCTTTGAATATGCTATGATAGACGGTGTAAATGACAGTGATAAATGTGCATATGAATTGGCAAGACTTTTAAAGGGGTTAATGTGTCATATAAATCTTATACCTGTAAATAATGTTACAGGTGCAGGATATAAAAAAAGTAAAAAAGACAGGCTTAACAGCTTTAGTAAAATTTTAGAGAGTAACGGTATTACCGCTACTGTCAGAAGAACCCTCGGTTCTGATATTGACGCCTCTTGCGGACAGCTCAAACGAAGGCTGACAGAGGAAAAAATATAAGCGAAAAGGAGGTCAACCGAATGAAGCTATATACCCAAACCGATATTGGTTTGGTTCGCTCCAGCAACCAGGACATTGTAGACGGCGGAACATTATACGACGGCGCTGTGGTATGGGCAGTTTTGTGTGATGGAATGGGCGGTGCCAACGGCGGCAATGTTGCCAGCAATATTGCACGCAACGCAGTAAAAGAGAATATAGGATTGTTTGACATTCACGGCAGTGACTATCATTCGGAGGATTTTCTAAACGGAATTGTTGACAAGGCTAACAGCAGTGTTTATCATGAACAGCTGAAAAAGCCGGAGTTAAAGGGAATGGGTACTACCTTTGAGCTTATTGTAGCGTCACAGGGTAAGGCAATGATAGTGCATGTTGGCGACAGCCGTATTTACTTGGTACATAACGGCGAAATTCAGCAAATAACCGTAGACCATTCTGTAGTACAGGAAATGGTAAACAGAGGGGAAATAACCCCTGAGCAGGCTATGGTGCACCCAAGAAAAAATTATATAACAAGGGCAGTTGGCGTTAGCCCTTACATTGAATCAGATTATATCGAGATACCGTTTACGGGTGATGATGTTATTATTGCCTGTTCTGACGGACTTTCAAATTATATACCTATGGAGGGCATACTAAACCACCTGAGGCTTTACGAAAACGAGGCACTTACAAATGCCTTAATTGAGTCAGCAAAAAGCCATGGCGGCAGTGACAATATAACTGTTGCTGTACTGTATGCTAATAACTAATCGGGAGTGATATGTATGGACAAGTATGTAGGAAAAAAGCTTGACGGCAGATACCTAATTCAAGAGCTTATCGGCGTAGGCGGTATGGCTACTGTTTATAAAGCAGAGGACATAAAAAACAACAGAATAGTTGCTATTAAGATTTTAAAAGATGAATTTTCCCAAAACAGTGAGTTTATAAGACGATTTAAAAACGAATCCAAGGCTATAGCGGTGCTTTCACACCCAAACATTGTAAAGGTTTATGATGTCAGCTTTGGCGATGTTATGCAGTATATCGTTATGGAATACATTGACGGTATTACTCTAAAGGAATATATAGACCAGCAAAATGAACCAATAGACTGGAAAACAGCTGTGTTTTTTATTAGCCAAATTCTTAAGGCTATGCAGCACGCTCACGAAAAGGGTATAGTTCACAGAGATGTTAAGCCTCAGAATATGATGCTGCTTCAAGACGGCACAATAAAGGTTACTGATTTTGGTATTGCAAGATTTTCAAATACAGAAACCCGCACAATGACAGACAAGGCTATAGGCTCTGTTCATTATATTGCACCTGAGCAGGCAAGAGGCGACCACACCGATGGCAAAAGCGATATTTACTCTATTGGTGTTATGCTGTATGAAATGCTTACAGGTCAGCTTCCTTTCGAGGCGGACAGTGCTGTGTCGGTTGCTATTATGCAGCTTCAGACAACACCAAAGCCGCCAAGGGAGATTAACCCCGACATTCCGAAGGGACTTGAGGAGATTACCCTAAGAGCAATGAGAAAAGAGCCGCTGCAGCGTTATCAGTCGGCAGAGGAAATGCTTAGGGATATTAAAAAGGTAAATAAAAACCCCGACATAATTTTCAATTATGAGTATCCTGAGGACGAGGAGGAGCCGGAGGAGGAAAAAAGCGAGGACGACGCACCATACGCAAGGTATGATGAAAAGGCAGATAAAAAACGCTCGCCTGCATTTAATATTATATTGGGTGCGGTTGTTTCATTGGTTTTGTGCGTGCTGCTGTTTGGCTCCTTAGCGTTGCTTCATTCCTGCGAGGCGTCAAATACGGAAGCAATAGATGTGCCGAATTTGGTTGGGCAGAATTATTCCGATGTTAAGTCCAATTCAAGCTACAAGTTTAATTGGGATATTATAAATGTTTATGACTCCGGTAAGCCTGAGGGCGAGATTATTAAGCAGGAGCCGGAGGCAGGCTCTAAGAAGGTAAAAGAAAATGCTGTTATTACACTTACTGTAAACAGCTCGGATACGCTTGTTGCCGTACCTTATGTTTCGGGTGAGCCTGAGGAAACAGCACTTGCAAAGATTAAGGCAAAGGGCTTAGCTGCCGATGTAATTTATATTGAAGACGAAGATACCGCCGAGGAGATTGTACGAGATACTTCACCTAAGGCAGGCAGTGAAATTACAGTGTCTGAAAAGGTAAAGGTATTTGTAAAGAAAACAATAGTATCTACAACAACTACTGTGCCTGACCTTTCAAATATGACTCGTGACCAGGCTTCTGAGGCTATTGCTGCGGCAGGCTTGCTGTTTGACTACGAGTATAACAATGATATTGATAAGACAGCTGAAACGGTTATCGGTCAAAGCCCAATGAAGGGCAGCGTTGTTCAGCAGTCATCCACAGTTAAGGCATATGTAGCTAAGGGCGTTGAAAAGTTTAAGGTACTGAATATGACTACCCTGCTGCCGCAGAATGCTACCACCGCAGTAGATGTAAGAATTGTTGTTGATGGTGTGCTTGATGAATCGGTAAGCGGCACAATGATACCGTCTGAGATTGGTCAGATTTCCTATGAGGTAAGAGGAAGCAGCTCATCTGTAATTTATGTTGAGGTTGGCGGTCAAATTTGGAGAAAGTATGATGTAAACTTTGTAACAGAGAAAATATCCTTTGCTGCAGGAACGTACACACCTTCTTCGACAGAACCGGCTACATCATCAGGCAGTGAACCGGCTTCAGAGCCGACAGAGGCAGTTGCAACAGAGCCTACAATGGCACCTGAACAAACACCGTCCGATACGGTAAATATAGAGGGATAATAAGTTCTATTAGGGTATTTAGCTTCCTAATATTAAAAATAGGAAAAACGAGGATGCTTATAAAGCATTCTCGTTTTTCCTTGTAAAAATACAGGCAGTCGGACATAAAATTATGTAAACAGGCAATACTGTTAAAAAATCGGTGTTTATAGGAAGTGATTAATTCATGCTTGGCTTTGTTATCGGAATTTTTATTGGAGTGTTTTTCGGCGTGTGCGTTATGTGCGTGTTTAACGCAGCGTCAAAGGCAGATGATTAAAATGCGATAAAAATACATTAAAAAGGACTTTATTTGTATGCTTGCCAAACAAACAGGGAATAAAATTATGTAGTGAATATAAAAAATATAACAAGAGGCATAATGTAAAAGCCTTAAATTCTATACTGTGGTGTTTGTGTGTGGTGCTAGCTTTAAAAAATTGTGTTCATAAAAAATCTCCCACTGAAGTAATTGTATTTCGGTGGGAGATTTTAGCTTTGCTTAATTAATTTTAAGGATTTATTTTAAGAATTTATTTTAGGGATTTATTTTAGGAATTTTCTCATAACCGTTTCGGTACCCATAACCATAAGGTTTTCGTTAGGTGTGAAAACATAATCGGGGGTGATGGTAGGGCGAATATTGCTGCCTGCCTTTGTTCCTATAATATTTACATTGTATTTGGAACGAACATTAACTTGAGAAATCGTTTTGCCTACCCAAGCGTCAGGTACAGGAATCTCATATAAACCATATTCGTCAGTAAGCTCAATGTAGTCAAACACATTGTTTTTGCCAAATCTTACTGCCAGACGCTCTGCGGCCTCACGGTCGGCACACACAACATAGTCAGCACCGTTTCTCAGCAGCAGCTTTTCGTGAACATCACGGTTAGCTCTTGTCATAATAAACTTTGCACCGTTGTCCTTAAGCAATACGGTTATTTCAAGCACAGTCTGAAAGCTTTCGCCGCCTACTGCAACAACACACAAGTCAAAATTCGACACGCCTAACGACTCAATAAAGCGGTCGTCTGTTGCGTCGCCTATTTGAATATTTGTTAAAAAGTCTACAGCATCGTCGGCACGCTTTTCCTGTATGTCAACGCCTAATACATTGTTGCCCTCCTCTTCGAGTTTTTTTGCCATAATGGCTCCAAATCTTCCTAAACCTATAATTAAAATTGACTTCATTATAAAGTGTCTCCTTAACCAATTTGTAGTTTTTCCTGTGCGTGCTTTGAAACAGTTTTACCCTTGTCAGAGAACAGTGCCAGCAGAATGGTTACAGAGCCTATTCTGCCTATCATCATAAGCAAAATTAATATAATCTCCGATGCAGGTTGAAGCTGTGTGGTTATGCCGAGTGTAGTGCCTACCGTTGCTATAGCGGAAACGCACTCAAACACTGCGTGCAGTATAGGCACACCTTCTATGCTTGAAATTGTCATAGACGCAAGGGCTACTATTAAAATATAAAGGGTAAAAATACAAGCCGCTGTTCTTCCTAAGCCGCTTTCAAGTCTTCTTCCAAATGCCTCAATATCTTTTCTGTGGCGAATAGTTGAAAGAATACTAAGCACCAAAACTGAAAAGGTTGTTGTTTTAAGACCGCCTGCTGTAGAACCCGTTGAGCCGCCAATAAACATAAGGCAAATAATCATACACAGGCTCGGCTCGGTCATTGCAGCCAGATTTAGTGAATTAAAACCGGCGGTTCTTGCCGACACCGACTGAAACATTGATGTGAGTATTTGCTCGTTAAGAGGCATATTTTTAAACAATACGCCTTTTTGTTCAAAGATAAATATTGCCACCGTACCTATTACAATAAGTGACAGGCTTACGGTAAGCACCAGCTTGCTTTGAAGCTTCAGCTTTTTAAATTTAAATCTGTTTGTTAAAAGGTCAAACCAAACAATAAAGCCCAAGCCGCCCAAAATAATAAGTGCCATAATGATTATGTTGAAATACCAGTCACCTGCCTGATAGGTAATAGATGAAAAAGGCTTTTCATAACCCATAAGGTCAAAGCCGGCATTGCAGAAGGCAGAAACCGAATGGAATATAGAGTAAACTATACCCCTAAATACCCCCAGCCTTGGCACAAAGTAAAATGACAGCATAAAGGCTCCTACGGCCTCAATAATTGCAGTGCTTAAGAAAATTTTTTTTGTCAGCCTGACAATTCCGCCTATCTGCGGTGCAGATATGGAGTTTTGCATAATTACACGGGTGGCAATGCTTATTTTCATTTTCGTAAGAGCTACAATGGATATAGCCATTGTCATAAATCCTAAGCCGCCTATTTGAATCAGGCACAGAATTACAACCTTGCCGAACCAAGACCAGTGGGTGTATGTATCAAACCTGATTAAGCCTGTTACACAGGTAGCGGAGGTTGATGTGAAAAAGGAATCCAAAAAGTTTGTATATTCACCGGAGCGTGAAGAAACCGGCAGCGAAAGCAGTACGGCACCCAGAGTTATAATCATAAAAAATCCAAGTATAATAATTCTCATAGGCGACAAATGCAAAAACAAGCCGTTAATTTTTTTAAAATAATAACCTATTTTAAACACCTTCCATTAGTATTATATATAATTAAAAATTAATTAAAAATATCTTAATCCGAAAGGGAATATTCAAGATTTGCATAATGCAGCTTTCTGCCTACATCAGTGCCGCTTGGTAAAAGAGCCAAAGCAATAAACATTTCATTGCCGTCGGAAAGGCTGCTTAGAACAGCATACTCGCCCCTAATATCAGTTACAATATAATCTTGCGGTTCCAAAAATTTACCCCCTTGCCATAGAATACATAGATTATAGCACAGTTTTAAAAAAAATAAAGAGTTTTTGCAAAATATTATATAGATTTTACACTGCCTTGGTGAATATTGTTGCTATCAATAGCAGAATTTATTGTGTTCAGCACAAACTTTTTATTTCCGCTCCACTTTGGGGCAATAAGCAGACTTTTTGGCCCATCGCCGGTAATGCGGTGAATAACCATATTTTTAGGTATTATTTTAATGCATTTGCAGATAATATGTGTATATTCCTCCAGAGTTAAGGTCTTGAAGCTGCCGTCTTTGTATTGTCGTGCCATTTCTGTGCCCTTGAGTATATGAAGCAGCTGCAGCTTTATTCCGTCTGCACCGCTTTTTCCAACATAATCTACAGTTTGGTAAATCATATCCTCCGTTTCAAAGGGCAGCCCGATTATAATATGAACAATAACATTTATATCAATTGCTTTCAGTTTTTTTACGGCATGGTCAAAGTCATCCAAAGGGTAGCATCTGTTAATATATTCGGCGGTTTTTTCGTGAATGGTTTGCAGTCCCAGCTCAACAAATACAGGCTTTATCCTGTTTAATTTGTCGAGCAGTGCGATTACCTCATTTGGCAGACAGTCCGGGCGTGTACCTATGGACAAGGCAACAATTTTGGGGCTTTGTATAGCCTGTGTAAATATTTTTTCTAAATAATCTACAGGAGCATATGTGTTGGTAAACGACTGAAAATACGCTATAAACCTGTCCTCTTTAATTTTACTGCGAACTCTTGCTATAGCAGCCTCAATTTGCTTGTCAATAGATAGGGTGCTGTGGGGCGAAAAATCTCCCGAGCCTGTTTGGCTGCAAAAGGTACAGCCCCCTATGCCCGCAGTACCGTCACGGTTTGGGCAGGTCATACCGCCGTTTAATGAGATTTTGTACACCTTGCCGCCAAACTTTTCTTTAAAAAATTGATTTGCAGAATAGTAATTCATATATTTCACCGAATAAATTTTATATTGCTGAAATTATTATAGCACACAGTTAATTGACTTTAAAGATATGATGTGCTAGAATTAGAAAATATAAATTAAGTTTTATGTAGGATTTAGTTATTTTTATTATGGTCAGTGAGTATGCTGACATTATTTAAACAAGGAGCTAAAACAGTATGAGGAATGTTCCTTTTTCTCCGCCTGACATTACAGAGGAGGAAATTACCGCAGTGGCAGACACTCTGCGTTCAGGCTGGATTACAACAGGACCAAAAACAAAATTATTTGAGCAGGAGGCAGCAAAGTGCTTTGGTACTTCAAAGGCTGTGGCACTTGGCTCTTGCACTGCAGCTTTAGAGCTTACTCTGCGTATTTTGGGTATAGGAGAGGGTGACGAGGTTATTGTTTCTGCCTACACCTATACAGCCAGTGCGGCTGTTATTGCACATGTAGGTGCAAAAATTGTAATGGTTGATACCGCACCGGAGTCATTTTTAATTGATCCTAAAAAGATAGAGGATGCAATTACAGAAAGAACAAAAGCTGTTATCCCTGTAGATATTGCAGGAAAAATGTGCGACTACGAGAGTATTTTTAAGGCTGTAGAAAATAAGAAGCATTTATTTAAACCGAATAATGATATTCAAAGACTTTATAACAGGGTTATAGTTGTGTCGGACTCGGCACACGGCTTCGGTTCCAGCAGACACGGAATAATGAGCGGCAGTGTAGCTGACTTTACTGCCTTTTCCTTACACGCCGTAAAAACTATTACAGCCGGCGAGGGCGGTATTGCCACCTGGCGAGATATGGAGGGCTTGGATAACGAATGGCTTTATAACCAGTATATGCTGTATTCACTTCACGGACAGACAAAGGACGCACTTCATAAAAATTTGGCAGGCTCTTGGGAATATGACATAGTTATACCGGGCTATAAGTGCAATATGACGGATATTCAAGCGTCTATAGCGTTGGTACAGCTAAAGAGATTTAAAGAAATTCAGGGCAGACGCTGTGACATAATAAAAAAATATGACAAGGCAATGGATGAAATGGGTGTGGGCTATCTGCACCATGTAAACAAGGAATTTGTTACAAGCTGCCATATTTACCTTACCAGAGTACCGGGTATAGGTCACAGAGAAAGAAATGAAATTATACGCCGTATGGCAGAGCTGGGGGTTGCCTGTAATGTGCACTTTAAGCCGCTGCCAATGATGACGGCATATAAAAATATGGGCTTTAGCATAGAAGATTATCCTAATGCTTATGCCCACTATAAGAACGAAATAACACTTCCTCTGCATACAAGACTGAGCGATGAAGATGTGCAGTATGTAATAGACTGCTACCGCAAGGTTCTTACTGATATGAAGCTTATAAAAGAATGATTTTTTATCCCTCCGCTTTGATTATCGGAGGGATTTTTTGCATACACTAGAAAAAGGCGTGCTTTTTGCTTTTAGCACATATTCGACAAACAGCCGGCTTTGCTGTGTGCCTTGAATTTTTTATGCAAGGGTATAGTCTGGAGCTTAATATTTATTTAATAAATATTGCCACAGTTATCTTAATAAAAATTTAACAGTAAGACAGTATTGGGCAAAGCATAGCTTTTGCCGACTTGACACAAAGAGGCTAACAGGGTAAAATAAGATGAATGTGTGTGTTCGGACTTTTTTATTTAATTAATAAGTTTAATACAGTTATTTATTTTCGGTCTTGTGTTCGGCACCGTTTGCGACACAAATATAAAGACCGATTGTAAGTAATTTTAAATTAATTTCATATACATAATTTAATAATGGAGGTTTGTTTGTGGATAACAACAATAGGAAGCCTGTCAGAAGCGTAAATAAAGGCAGGAAAACAACCGGTAACAGAAATGCCAAGGGGGGAAAGCAAATTGTCAAAAACGGCAGACGCACCTCACCTAAGGGAAAGGTGAATCGAGGCAGAAAAAGAGTAGGGAACGGAAAAAGCAGCACCCCAACAGTAAAAATTGCTTTTTTGGGCGGACTTAATGAGATCGGAAAAAATATAACACTGTTTGAGTGCTGCGGCGATATGTTTATTTTGGACTGCGGCATGGCGTTTCCGGACGGCGAAATGCTGGGAGTAGACCTGGTTTTGCCTGATTTCACATATGTAAAAGAAAATATATCAAGAATAAAGGGTATTGTTATTACCCACGGTCATGAAGACCATATCGGCAGCTTGCCTTATCTGCTTAAGGACTGCAACATACCTGTATACGGCACACCGCTTACAATGGGACTTGTAGGCAACAAGCTAAAGGAGCATAACCTTGTATCGTCTGCTCGGCTTAATGTTGTAAATGCAGGCGATGTTGTAAAAATGGGCTGTATGGATGTGGAGCTTATACATGTAAACCATTCTATACCTGATTCCGTAGGTGTGGCTATTCATACGCCGGCAGGTACGCTTGTGCATACAGGTGACTTTAAAATAGACTGTACACCGGCAGCCGGCACGATTACGGATTTAACCCGTTTTGCAGAGCTTGGCAAGGAGGGAGTGCTGGCTCTTATGGCAGACTCCACCAATGCCGAACGCCCGGGTTATACCAAAACGGAGGCAAAGGTACAGGAAAGCTTTGAAAGACTTTTTGTAAGAGCACAGAACAGAAGAATTATAATTGCAACCTTTGCGTCAAATATCAACAGAATACAGCAGATTGTAAATTGTGCTTATGCCAATAACAGAAAAGTTGCTTTTTCCGGCAGAAGTATGCTAAACTATATGCAGGTAGCAACAGAGCTTGGCTATGTAGATGTGCCGCAGGGTGTTATAATAGATATTGATTCTCTTAACCAGTACACGCCTGAACAGATTGTGCTTGTTACTACAGGAAGTCAGGGCGAGCCAATGTCGGCACTTTCCAGAATGGCATATTCTGACCACAAAAAGGTTGCTGTAGGCAACGGTGATTTTATAATTATTTCGGCTAACCCTATTCCGGGCAACGAAAAAATGGTGGGCAATGTTATTGATGAGCTTTTAAAGCTGGGCTGTGATGTTGTGTATGAGTCAATGTATGATGTTCATGTTTCGGGACACGCTTGTCAGGAGGAGCTGAAGATAGTACACAGCCTTGTTAAGCCGGAATTTTTTATACCTGTACACGGTGAGCAGAAGCACCTGCGTAAGCACGCAGGCTTGGCAGAAAGCCTGGGTATGAGCAGTGACCATATATTTATTGGCGATATTGGAAATGTTATAGAGCTGAAAAAGGGTTATATTAAGCAGCTACCGTCTGTAGCGTCGGGCAAGGTGTTTGTTGACGGCTTGGGCGTAGGTGATGTAGGAAGTATAGTTCTGCGTGACCGTAAGCATTTGGGCCAGGACGGTTTAATTATTATTGTTGCTTCGCTTGATATTGTTGACGGCTATGTTGTAAGCGGCCCCGATATTGTTTCAAGAGGATTTGTTTATGTAAGAGAGTCCGAGGAGCTGCTTCACGAGGTTAGAAGAATTTCTACAGATATTCTTGTGGACTTTGCAAGTAAAAATGTTCACGAATGGAATGTAATAAAGAATAAGATTAAAGACGATGTTTCAAAGCATATCTTCAGCAAAACAAGAAGAAGTCCAATGATACTGCCAATTATTATGGAAGTGTAATTATAGTTTTTATTATAAAGGAGGAAGGACTATGAAACGAAAAATATGGACAGTTACCCCGTTTTTTATAGTGTACACTGTGGCAGTGTTTGCTATGGCTGTATTTTCCTTCCGTTGGAATTTGTATGTATTCGGCATAGAAATGATAATAGCCGTAATGTCTATTGTCATTGTTGCCTACGGAATAAGCCGCTTTAACCACCACATTTATTCTACGGTAAAGGCTACGGCTGAGAAGCTGGGCAGTGACAGCTTGGAGTATTTAAACCAGTTTAGTATACCCATTGTGGTTATTGGTTCATTTGACGATGTTGTTTGGTGCAATGAAAGCTTTAAAAAGGTTATGTGCAACAACAGAAACTGCGAGGGTGATCTGATAAATCACTATATACCAAACACCTCTGTAGATAATATTCTTAACTCAGACGGTTCGGATGTTATGTACGGTGAAAGGCGGTATACCGTTGTAGGCTGTAGAATATCCGAAAAGTCCAGAGTGCTTTATTTTGTAGACGACACCTACTACAAGGAAACAACCGATGAATATATGAATTCCCGTCCTGTTGTGGCTACCATTGAATTTGACAATGTAGACGAATTTGAAAAGGACGACGATCAGCAGCAGTCGTACATTATTGTAAATGTTGAAAAGGTTATACAAAAGTGGGCTGCTAAATTTAACGGTCTGTATAAAAAGCTATATAACAGCAGATATATGGTTATATTTGAAGAGAGAGTTATTGATTCTTTAACCGAGGACAATTTCAGTGTTCTTGAAGAGGTTAAAAATGTTGCCATTGAGGATAATCTGTGCAAGCCTACAATATCCGTAGGCATAGGCAGATGTGCAACCGGCTTTAAGCAGTGCGAGTACTGGTCAAGGAATGCTCTTGATATGGCACTGGGCCGTGGCGGCGACCAGGCGGCTATAAAAACTAAAGACCAATACCGCTTTTACGGCGGAATCTCACAAGGCTTTGAGAAAATTGACAAGGTGCGTACAAGAGTTATTGCAAGCTCCTTGGTACAGCATATAAAGGCAAGCGACCATATTCTTATTATGGGACATCACAATTCCGACCTTGACTGCATCGGTACAGGAGTAGGCTTGTGGAGCAGCATTACAAAGGATATGAAAAAGCCGGCACATATTGTGGTTAAAAAAGACCGAACGGTTGCAGGCTCTCTTATAAGCCTAATGGAGGAGACAGGAAACGGAAATATGTTTATGGAGCCTGTAGAGGCACTTATGACAATTACCGAAAAAACCTTGCTTATTGTTGTAGATACACATTCTCCGGATTTTCTGGAGGATGCAAGAGTATATGAAAAGGCAGCAAGGGTAGTGGTTATTGACCACCACAGAATGATGGTAAATCATATTTCAAACGCACTTGTATTTTTCCATGAGCCATATGCCTCATCAGCGGCAGAAATGGCTACTGAGCTTATACAGTATATGGGTGACAAAGGCTTAACAAAATACGAGGCGGCGGCACTGCTTGCAGGCATTACACTGGATACAAAGAATTTTGTTTTGAAAACAGGCGTAAGAACCTTTGAGGCGGCTGCGTACCTAAGGCAAAAGGGTGCAGATACCGTCAGCGTTAAAAGGCTGTTTGCAAATTCACTTGACAATTACAAGGCGAAGTTTAAGCTTGTGTCAGGTGCGGAAATATTTGGCAAGTATGCACTTGCCTGCTCCGACGACGACTGCGACGGCGATATGCGTGTTACAGCGGCACAGGCGGCTGACGATTTGTTAAGCATTAACAATGTGGTTGCGTCTTTTGTAATGTATAAGCAGGGCAGCAATGTTAATATATCTGCCCGCTCATTAGGCGATGTTAATGTGCAGGTTATTATGGAAAAGCTGGGTGGCGGCGGTCATCATTCTATGGCCGGTGCACAGCTTAAAAATGTTACTATGGAGCAGGCTCGAGCAAGTCTGCTGAGCATTATCGAAAATGATGAACCGCAGGAAAGCGGCCCGGACGAAAGCGAAATGGGCGAGCCTCAGTTTAACGGAGAGTATACTCATGAGGAGGATATTGAGGACACCTCTCAACCGGCTAATGCGGATACCGAGGCAAAAGAAAATGCGGCTGATAATACATAATTAAAATAAGAAAGGATTTGAGCATATAATGAAGGTTATTCTACTACAGGATGTAAAGGGCACAGGCAAAAAGGGAGAATTAGTTAATGTTTCCGACGGCTATGCAAGAAATTTTTTGCTGCCTAAAAAAGCGGCCAAGGAGGCTACTGCACAGGCTATGAGCGAGCTTAAAAACGCAGAGGCGTCAAAGGCTTTTCAGATAGAAGAGGCTAAGAAAGCCGCAAATGCATCAAAGAAACTTATAGAGGGCAAGTCACTAAGCATTAAGGCTAAGGCGGGACAGGGCGGCAGACTGTTTGGCTCTGTAACTGCCAAGGAAATTTCAGCAGAGCTTAAAAAGCAGTTCGGCTTAAATGTGGATAAAAGAAAAATTTCACTGGATACAGACATTAAGGCGTTCGGTACATACAATGCCGAAATTAAGCTTTACACCGGCATTGCGGCTACGCTAAAGGTAGTAGTAACAGAAGCTTAAAAATGCTGATAAAGGATATAAATTATTTATGTTGAAAAATATTGACAAAGCACAGGCTTTGGTGCTGAAAAATCAGGTTGCATATCAGCAGGGACAGGTTGTAAGCAAAACTCTTGCTCAAAACCAAGCCCTAAGTATTACATTGTTTTCCTTTGACAAGGGCGAGGGAATCAGTGCTCACAAGTCAAAGGGAGATGCTTTTGTGACCTGTCTGGACGGCAAAGGCAAAATAACAATAGACGATAAGGAATATTTTCTGACAGAGGGACAGTCTATTGTAATGCCGGCGGGACATCCTCACGCCGTATATGGCGAAATGCAGTTTAAGATGCTGCTGGTGGTTGTATTTTAAGACTTAATAAAATACAAAATTTTAAAGGCACAGCAGGAAAGGAAGTGAGCAGCTGTGGCAGAAGGATATGAGTATTTTGAGGGCCTGAAGCTGCCCTACAACCTAAAGGCAGAGCAGGCGGTTTTAGGTGCTGTTTTGTTGGATCAGGATTGTTTGGACGATGTAGTTGAGCTTGTGCCTAACAAGGATTATTTTTATGTTTCAAACCATAAGCTTATTTATAGCTGTATGCTCAATCTTTACAACCGAGGTGCGGCTGTTGATGCAGTAACGGTTTTAAATGAGCTAAAGAAAGAACCCACCTTTGACCAAACAGAGGGCAGAGAGTATTTTATAAACCTTGCAAATGTTACTCCGTTTACATCAAATGCTAAGGATTATGCCCAAATTGTCAAAGAAAATTACGAAACACGCTCTCTGATAATTGCGGCCAAAAATATTATAGAGGACGCTTCTGAGGGTACATATAGCTCAAGTCAGCTTCTTGACTCTGCCGAACAGCGTATTTACGACATACGAAAGGGTGCAGATGTTAAAAGTCTGGAGCATATTGAAAGCGTTATTTACCAAACACTTTCAAGACTTGACGCACTAAATTCACCTGATAACGACAAATCAAAGCCAATACCGTCAGGCATAGCAGATTTAGACAGAATAATAACGGGACTGAACAGGTCAGACCTTATATTGCTGGCGGCTCGTCCGGGTATGGGTAAAACCTCCTTTGCACTTAACATTGCCCGTTATGTTGCCTCAAAGGCAAAAATGCGTGTTGCCTTTTTCTCTTTGGAAATGACAAAGGAGCAGCTTGTGTCCCGCTTGCTCTCTACCGAAGGACTTATAGAAGGTACAAAGCTACGGTCGGGTAAGCTGAATAATGACGAGTGGGCAAGACTTATGGAGGCGTCTGAAATTCTTAGTCGTGCCAATATGTATCTTGATGAAACCACAATGCTTACAGTGCCGGCTATGAAGGCCAAGCTAAGGCGGCTAAAGGATGTAGACCTGGTAGTTATTGACTACCTGCAGTTAATGGGAAGCACACTGCGTACAGAAAATCTGGTGCAGATTGTAGGTGAAAACACCCGCTCCCTAAAAAGTATGGCTAAGGAGCTGAATGTTCCTGTTATATTATTGTCACAGCTTTCCCGTGCCAGCGAACAGCGTGCTGAGCACAGACCAATGCTTTCTGATTTGAGAGATTCCGGTTCTATTGAGCAGGACGCAGATATAGTTTTGTTCCTGTACAGAGAAAGCTACTATAATGACAAGGACGGCAAGAATAAGGAGGACGCAGACCTTAACAGCGGCGAATGTATTATAGCCAAAAACAGACATGGCGAAACAAATACGGTAAAGCTGCACTGGCAGGGCGAATTTATGCGTTTTACATCTCAGGAGGAAAGGCATGAGTAAAAGCGTAAGCAAACTTATTGTTGAAGCTGTAGAGAGTAATCATATGATAGCCGCCGGCGAAAGAATTGTTGTTGGCGTTTCCGGAGGAGCAGATTCTATGTGTCTGCTCCACTTTCTTATGTCTGTAAAAGAAAAATATTCGCTTAAGCTTACTGCTGCACACATTAACCATAATCTGCGTGGCGACGAGGCAATGCGTGACCAAAGGGCGGTAGAGGACTTTTGCAGACAACACAATATAGAGTGCAGGGTGCTAAGTGCCGATATTAAGAAATTGTGTGCCGAAACAGGTCAGGGTACTGAGGAATGCGGCAGAAAAGTAAGGTATGACTTTTTTAACAGCCTTTGCGGAGAAAACGGTAAAATAGCTACAGCACATACAATGTCTGATTCTGTAGAAACCGTACTTTTTAACTTAGCCAGAGGCAGCGGATTAAAGGGGCTTACCGGTATTCCGGCAGTTAGGGATAATATTATACGCCCTCTTATAAATATTACAAGGCAGCAGGTAGAGCAGTATTGTGAGGAAAATAAAATTCCGTATGTGACCGACTCTACCAACCTTACCGATGAATACAGCAGAAATAAAATCCGTCATATAGTTGTGCCGCAGCTTAAAAGCATTAACCCGGGTGCTGAATACGCAGTAAAAAGAATGTCCTCAATTATCGAGGAGCAGCTTGGCTTGACCGACAGCCTTGCAGCAGAGCTTCAAAACAGTGCAGCTGTAAAAAACGGCTACAGCTGTAAAAGCCTATGCAGTGCACATTTGGTGGTAGCTAAGCAGGCGGTTATAAATATTTTGAATAAGGCAGGGTGCAAAAGCTACGAGGAACGCCATATAGAGCTTATTATGCAGGCATTGAAGGACGGCGGTGCGGTAAATTTGCCAAAGGGATATACTGCCGCAGCCGGACAGGGGATTTTCAGGGTGTATAAACAGACCTTAGATTCAACGCCTGAAAATTTTAAAATTGCAGTTATCGGTAAGGAAAATAAAAGTATTGTTATAAATGAACAAAAAATTAATTTAAAATTCTTAACTAAGCAAAAATATGACAAAATTAAAAGAGTTCATAAAATTTTAGTAAATAATGTTATTGATTATGATATAATACACGGTGAAACGCTTTTCAGAACAAGACAACCCGGTGACATATATAAGCAGTATGGCAGAGGAGTAACAAAGCCTGTGAAAAAGCTGCTTATAGACGAAAAAATACCCAAAGAGAAACGCAGCAGTCTGCTTATGCTGGCCTGCGGAAGCGAGGTTATTTGGCTGCAGGGCTTTGGTGTGTCTGAAAAGTATAAAATAACCGACGGAACGAAAACTGTTTTAGTTGTTGAAGCCGAGGGAATATAAGTGGAGTTGGAATATGGCGGAATATAACGAAATTAACGACTTTAAAGAGGTTCTTTTTACCAAAGAGCAGATAGCGGATATGACTGAAAGACTGGGAAAGAAAATTACACAGGATTTCAGCGGAAAACCTCTTATGGTTATGGGACTGCTAAAGGGCAGTATTATGTTTATGGCAGATTTGCTTAGAGAAATTAAGCTGCCTTGCGTTTTAGACTTTATGGCTGTGTCAAGCTACGGCAGCGGCACCGAGTCACAGGGCAGAGTGCAGATCTTAAAGGATATATCCGAGTCGGTGCTTGGCAAAGATGTACTGATAGTAGAGGATATTATAGACAGTGGCGTAACCTTAAGCTTTATAGTCAACCACTTGAAAAATAAAGGGGCAAAAAGCGTAACGCTGTGCACACTTATCAATAAGCCCGAAAGACGCAAAAAAGAGGTTGATGTTAAATATATAGGTGCCGATATACCAAACGAGTTCATTGCCGGCTACGGTATGGACTATGGGGAAAGGTACCGCAATTTGCCGTTTATAGGCGTTTTGAAAGAGGAAATATATAGTTAAATAGGCAATTTATTTAAATTTAATTTTTATATAGAATAGATTAAAAAAGCAAGGAGTGAAAATGGTTGAACAAAGATGATAATAAGAAGGCAGGTGCCGGACGCTTTCTGTTAGTTTTTGGTGTTGCAATTGCCGTAATTCTAATGGTAGTGTTTGTGTTTAATAATCAGCAAAGAGAAAAGCACTTGTATTCTGACATTGTTGGCTACTTTGAAAGAATGGAGGTCAAGGCGTTTACCCTTGACTTCGGCACAGGCGAGTTGAAAATGCAGCTTCGTGCAGACGCAGATATTGACGAGAACCTTGTCGTTAATAATGCAGGCGGAGGCTTGTTTGGCTCCTCACAGCAAAACACAGCAAGCCCGACAACTAAAAACCCTAAGCATAAGGGATTAGGCAACCTTACAAAAGACGGTGACGAAACCAACGGTGCTATTATTACCTACAGTGTTCCGGATGTATCGGTATTTTGGAAAACACTTATGGGTGATTTAGGCGACCAAAAGGGAACTAACCTTATAGAGGCCTATAACGAGAAATATCCTAATGCCCCTATGGTTTACGACTACAGCAAGGCAACAGATAACACCTGGCTGTGGGATCTTATTCCGTCAATTATTTTAATAGTGGCTATGATTGCCCTGTGGATATTCATTATGAAGAGAATGGCAGGGGGTATGGGTGACCCTACCAAAACAATGGGCTTTGGCAAGGCAAAGATTAAGAATCTTAACGACGAAAAGAGAAAGACCACCTTTGAGGATGTTGCCGGTGCCGATGAAGAAAAGGAAGAGCTTGAGGAAATTGTACTGTTCCTAAAGGACAGCAGCAAGTTCAGTGCATTAGGTGCAAGAATACCTAAGGGCGTGCTTCTTGTGGGCCCTCCGGGTACAGGTAAAACATTGCTTGCAAGGGCAGTTGCCGGTGAGGCAGGCGTACCGTTCTTCTCAATTTCAGGCTCTGATTTTGTTGAAATGTTTGTTGGCGTGGGTGCATCAAGAGTAAGAGATTTGTTTGACCAGGCTAAGAAGAACAGTCCTTGTATTATATTTATAGATGAAATTGACGCCGTTGGTCGTCAGCGTGGTGCCGGCGTAGGCGGCGGAAATGACGAACGAGAGCAAACGCTTAACCAGCTGTTGGTTGAGATGGACGGCTTTGGCATTAATGAAGGAATTATTATTATTGCCGCAACTAACCGTCCCGATGTTCTTGACCCTGCACTTATGCGTCCGGGCAGATTTGACAGACAGGTTGTTGTTAATTATCCTGATATTAAGGGCAGAAAAGAGATACTAAAGGTACATGCTAAGGATAAGCCTTTGGCTCCTGATGTTAAGCTGGAGGTTATTGCAGGTACTACGGCAGGCTTTACAGGTGCAGACCTTGAAAATCTGCTTAACGAGGCCGCATTGCTTGCCGCAAGAAAAGACCTAAAGGCTATTACCATGACAGAAATTCAGGACGCAATGATGAAGGTTGCGGTTGGCTCTGAAAAGAAGTCGAGAGTTATGTCCGAAAGCGAAAAGAAGCTTACAGCATATCACGAGGCAGGTCACGCAATTACATTCTATGCTTGCCCTACTCAAGACCCTGTACACGAAATTTCAATTATCCCTCGTGGCTTGGCAGGCGGATACACTATGCCTCAGCCTACAGAGGACAAGAGCTATCGTTCTAAAACATCAATGGAAGAGGATATTGTTGTTTGCTTAGGCGGCAGAGTAGCAGAGGCACTTATTTTGGGCGATATTTCCACAGGTGCTTCAAACGATATTGAAAAGGCTACAGAAACCGCAAGAGCAATGGTTACTAAGTACGGTATGAGTGACCGTATAGGACCTATTAACTATTCGGGCGGTCAGGAAGTGTTTATCGGCAAGGATATGGGCCACGCAAAGGATTTCTCAGATGCAACATCTGCCGAAATCGACGAAGAGGTACACCGTATTATTTCTGAGGCATACAAGAAAACAGAGGATATACTTACACAGTATACTCCAAAGCTTCACGAGGTTGCCCAATACTTGATTAAGCACGAAAAAATGAACGGTGAGGTGTTTGCCGCTATTATGGCAGGTACCTATGTCGAAAAGGAAGAAAAAGCTGAAGCCTCCGAGCAGGCAGAGGACTCTTCCGATTCCGCAGGCGACAACGCAGGCAGTGACGACGAATAATTTACAAGCCTGTATTACTTAAAATATAAGACAATTAAAATCCCTTTGCTATGTGCCAACAGCTAAAGCCTGTAGGCAGTGCAAAGGGATTTTTGTTTGCGGAAAAAAGTAGATTGACAGATAATAAATTATATATTACAGTATATAAGCTAAAAATAAATTTAGCGAATTTATTAAATGTATGGTTAATTCTTATTACAATTAATGAATAGGTGATAAAATGAATAATTATGTTATAATAGCCGGTGTAAATGGCACTGGCAAATCCAGCTTACGCGGTGTGCTTGAGGGGCAAAATGTTCTTTTAGGGCATATTATAGATGCCAATGCTATTGCAAAAGAGAATAATTTTGACAACATTAAGGCGGGAAAAAAGGCGATAGAAGAAATAAACTATTGTCTTGAGAATAACTTATCCTTTACGCAGGAAACTACTCTTGCAGGTTACAGAACTGTTCGTACAATTAAGCAGGCTCGAAAACAGGGCTATTATATTACAATGTATTATGTAGGGTTAAGTTCAATGGAAGAAAGCATAGACCGTATTACTAACCGAGTAAGAAAAGGCGGTCGTAATATTCCCATTGATGATGTTAAACGCCGATATGAAAAGCGTATAAGCTCTCTTAGCCGGGTTATACCGCTTTGTGATGAGGTTATTTTCTATGATAATGAAAACGGATTTATAAAGGTTGCTGAAATTAAAAATAACAAATTTCAGTATTTCAACGGTTACAAGCCTAAATGGTTAGTAGAGTATAAAAACGCTTTAAAATTGTAAAATATACAAAAACGCTTTGCCTTTTAAATAGGGCAGAGCGTTATTTTTTGCATTATGTTTGTATATTATAAATGTAAGAGAATATAAATGTTTTCAGATAATAAACGGCATAAGTTATTAAATTATACATATAAAGCCCTACAGCTTGCCTTGCTCATCAAGCGTAAGCTCATATGCAGGAAACATTTCCTCCATAAATATTCTAACCTCCGGCAGGTCTATTTTTTCAATTGCCGCTTTCGTAGAGCTGTATGCCATAGAAAATTCCTTGTTTCCCATTAAAAGCTCTTGAGTGCATTTAATGAGTGCTGAAATTTTGTCAGCCGCCTTAATATACTTTTTCAGCTCAGGCTCCCAGCTGTTTTCGCACAGAATGCTGCTGTAGGCTTCTGCTAAATCATTTGGAAGCATTTTTATAAGCCGCTGTTGTGCTTGCTCCTCAATCTCTTTATATGCATTTTGAATTTTGTCGTTGTTGTATTTTACGGGGGTAGGCAGGTCGCCTGTAATTATTTCGCTTGCGTCATGGTACATTGCCAAAACAGCAAGTCTGTCAGGGTCAATATTACCGCCGCACCTTTTGTTGTTAATAACACCCAAGGCGTGTGCTATTATGGTTACCTCCAAAGAGTGCTCGCTTAAATTTTCCTGCTTTGTATTATTCATTAGCCCCCAACGGTTAATGTATTTTATTCTGGACATCATTGCAAAAAATCCGTACATATTTCAGTCACCTCTGTGGTTGTTTTTACAGCTTGAATTATACTCCGTAAGGTGTGGCTTTTCAACCGCTTTTTTGAATGTTTGGTTATATATAATAAAATGATGCTGATGAATTAAAAAATAAGAGCCTTAAAATATGACATAAAGAGGCTGTAAAAAGCGGATTTTTCACCTTGCTGTAACTAAGGAGGTAATAAGGATAATACCTGTTGGGTTTTACTGCATAATTACAGCTAAGGCTGGCAAATTGCATAAATTTTAAAATAAAATTATTTAATTTTTTACAATTTATTCAGGTTATGACAAATAGCTGTTGAAATTTACGCAATTATATGTTATTATTTCAATAAATAATCAATTAGTTATTCACGGAGGATGTATACACATATGAGAACAGAACAGCAGCATAATGAAAGAAAGCAAGAAATTATGGAAAAATGCTTTGAATGCTATGCGGAAAAAGGTCTGACCGGCACGGGAATTAAGGCACTGGCAGAGGCCTGCAGCTGCACTACAGGAAACCTGTATGTTTATTTCAAAAACCTTGACGAATTGATTATTGAGTCCACAGCATACTGTATGGCAAAGGTGGAGGATGACTTTATGAGTAAAGCACCCACAGACCCAAGGGACGCTGTGAGATTTATTGAAGAAGTGCCGTACTGGACGGCAAAAAAGCACGGCAAAAAATACCGGCTGATGTATCAGATTTACACACATCCGAAATATATTGAATATGGAAAGAAATTTTTTGAGGGCGTTAATGAACGATATACAGAGTATGCAAAGCAATTAGAACCCAAAATCGGCATACCCTACACCACCATAACGCCGCTTATATTCATATTTGTTCGTGCTTGCGTTCACTACGCTATGTTTGAGGATGAATACTACTTAAAAACCCAAATGGAGGTCTTAAAACAGGGCGTAGCCCTGTTTGCAGATAAATATGGCTCTGAATTTTTAAAGGGAGGTATTAAAAAATGAAAAAACGATTACTAAGCATTCTGATCACCCTTTGTATGGTGATGTGTGCCATTGCACCTTTGGTGAGTTATGCCAATCCGGGCGCATCCGCCTCGGGTGCATACGGCGCATTGCTCACACCCGACACAAATCCCCCTGCCGGATGGGAAAAAGATGCAAGCAATCCATACGGCACAAAAAAGGGGCAGCCTTTTGCCCTTACCCCATGGTATGAGCCGATCATTTACAGCTACCGCAATGCGGAAAACGAAGCTGCAAAGGATCATACCAAGGTATACGACAAGCTGACACTCGGAAAGAATATTATCGAGTCGCCGAGCGGTACATACAGCGTTTCCTCGGTCGATAATGTCGCTTTCACTGTCGGTTTGGCCTACGACCCGCTCGGCACAGGCAGAAACGATCACGCTATCTTTGTCGGTTTTTGCGATATGGATAATAAAAATCACACGGCGAAGGTCTGCTATTGGGTGCAGAACCTTGTAACCAACAAGCGCTCCGATCTTCAAAAAATTGCCGACGCGCCGAAGTGGGCGTGCAAGGATACCAGCTACGGCGAGCTGGAGTATCAGGAGTTCCGCCACTATTTCAATGTCACGGCGGGCGACTATGACGGCGACGGAAAGATGACCGCCGTTATCACCTATGCCGGCAATGATGATCTGTGGGGAATCGCCGGAACGGGCATTGCCGGTGAACAGGGTCTTTCAAGAAAATCATTTGTGAAGTCCAAGGGCACTGACGATGCTTACTTCAGCGGTTGGAATACGACCAAATATGAAAGAGATCAGATCACGAAATCCCTTGCATCCGCCGATATAGACCGTGACGGTTGTGATGAGCTTTTTGTTTATGCCGGAGTTGCCGAGCCGGATAAAATTGACGGCAAGGACAAGGAACTTTCAAGCGATTCCTTCCGAAAGGCTGTTTCAAAGCTCTCGGTGTACAAAGCCAAAAGCGGAAATCTCAAGAGAATTGATCAAAAATCTCTGATGACCCTAAACCGTGAGGACGAAAATAAGGACGGCAGCCGTTACTACGATCATATCCGCTACGGAAACCTTGCCGCGGGAGACATCGACGGCGATGGCTGGCAGGAAATCATAATTGCCGGATATTTCCGTGAAGTCAGGGAAGAAAAGCAGAAGGGCTTTATCTGGGACAAGAAAACCGACGGCAACAATATGGGCTTTGCCGTTTATTACGGGCAGAACAATTCAATAACGAATGTGCAGAAAACCTCCATGAGCGGTTATACCGCAAACGGAACAAATGATCTCGGCGTAAAGCCGAAGCCTGCTATGACAAGCGTTGCGATCAACGGCAGAGGTACGCCTAAGCAGGTATGGATCGCAGGCGGTCTGTATGAGGTTCAGCAGAACGGTGCGCTCAACCTTCTGTGCGATACCACGCGCGAGAGGAACTCGAGTGCGAAATGGTGGTGGTATCAGGATGTCATTGCAGGCAATTTTGACCACAACACGGAAGGGCGTGAACAGGTGATTGCGCTTGCCGCCGAAAGGCAAAAGAGCGTCGGTCAACCGAATGCGCGCAAATTTGACCTCTTCACCGATGTTTACTACGGTGAGAATTTCGGCAGCGGCACGCTGTCCGTCGCCGGCAAGTATACGGCGACAGCCGAAAAGGACGAATACTCAAAGCTGTGTCACGATGCCGACCTCGCATGGGATATGCCGTATAACTGCATCCTGCTTGCGGGCGATGTGAACAAGGACGGTCTGTTTGCCCGCTATGAAGGCAAGGGCTACGGCTATTCCGACGCCCAAGTGCAGGCGGTGCTTCAAGCGGCTCCCTATTTTTCGGAGATCGGCGACTATGACCTCGATTTCTCCGACGGTTCCACCACCTATACCTTCTCCTCCGGCTATTCGGACACGAAATCCTCATCGCACAATACCTCCTTCGGCGCGTCCATTGTCGTGCAGGGCGATCTGAAGGTGTGGAGATACGAGGCATCGCTCGGATATACTATGGACTTTACCAAGAGCACCGAGGATACCCTTTCAAAGGAATACAGCGTATCCTTTAATGCCGGCGGCAACGATTCCGTGGTGCTGTACCGTGTGCCGGCAACGACCTATTATTACTCGATCTATGACCCCGAAAAGGGTGATTTTGACCTAAGCGAGAAGAATACTATCGCATTGATGATACCCGGTCAGCCGGTTTACACCATGCTTGACCGTGAATATTACGATGAGTTTGCGGTACTGTATAACGAAACCTACAAGAAAGACATTGCAGCAGGAAAGGCAAAGGCTTTGCCGATACTGACCAACTCTGTTTTGCCGGAGAACGCCGAGGGCGACCCGTTCGCCTATTGGTCGAATCCGGGCTCAACCGACAAATCGGTTACGGAATTTGAATCGTTGAGTAAGCAGAAATACGAGCTCGGCTTCGGCGCGAGTAGCATCACAAACGAATGGACCACATCAAAAGAGCATGCCGAGGGCGTTGAAGTGGCGCACGGATTCTCCGCCTCGATGAAAAGCACATGGGGCGCGGATTACTTCAACATGGGAATTGCGATTGATTTCAGCTACAGCAATGCCAAGGGAACGGTCTACACCACGACCGAGAGCAGCGGTGCCAGCGGCACGGTCAACAATATCGACCGCCGTTCGCTTCTGTCCTCCTATGGAATCGGCTATGACGTTTCAAGCCAGTATGGCTTTACATGGGATTTCGGCATGCGTACATGGACGGCAGGTGATCAGAATATTCCTGTGTTCGGCTATGTGCTGACAAATCTTCGTGCCGCACCGCCTGTGCCGACACTGACCGGTGTGTCCGTAACGGATAATCAAAGCACAAAAATCACATGGGAAGCGCCGAAAGAAGATAGCAGACGTCCCTTTGCCGGATATCATATCTGGATGCGCATGGACGACGGTGAGTTTGAGCGCGTGACCGAAACGCCGCTTTCTTCGGAAACTCTTTCCTATACCTACTCCTCGCTGCAAGCGGATACTACCTATACCTTTGCAGTCTCAACCGTGGGCAGCAACGGATTGGCATCGGCGCTGTCCAACACCAAAACCTTCTCAACGTTTGCGGGTACCGGCGGCAGAGAAATCGAATTCCGCAATAACGGCAGCAGCATCCAGTGGCGATATGTGGGTGAGAGTGACGGTGCCTACCGCGATCTTGTCTCACTTGCCGAACTGACAGGAAATGACGGAGCGGACGGAAAGCAAATTGAGCTGCGGGTATATAACGGATTTATACAGTGGAAGTACAGCGATGATTCCGTCTGGAACGATCTTATTGCCCTGTCGGATCTGAAAGGCGAAAAGGGAGAAAAGGGCGACAAAGGTGATAAAGGCGACACAGGAGAAAAGGGCGACAAAGGCGATAAAGGCGACAAAGGTAACACCGGAGAAGCCGGCGCACCCGGACAGGACGGAAAAGACGGTGCGACGCCGAAGCTTAAAATAGGTGATGACAACTTCTGGTATGTTTCGTATGACGACGGACAGACATGGGTATCCCTCGGCGTGAAAGCTACCGGAGAGAAAGGCGATACCGGAGAAGCCGGACAACAGGGCGAAAAGGGCGATAAAGGCGACAAAGGTGACCCGGGACAGGACGGCAAGGACGGCGCAAGCGGTGCTAACGGTGCAAGCGGTGCCGACGGAAAAGACGGCGCTCCCGGCAAAGACGGTATTGACGGAAAAGACGGCACAAGTGGTGCTGACGGCAAGGACGGCGTCGGAATCGCCAAAGCGGAGATCAATGCAAACGGAGAACTCGTCCTCACTTACACTGACGGCACAACAGCTAATCTTGGTAAAGTTGTCGGTGCGGACGGTAAGGATGGCCTGACCCCTTTCATCGGCGAAAACGGCAACTGGTGGATCGGTGAGAAAGATACCGGCGTGAAAGCTGCGGTGGAGGCAGTCGTTCCTGTAGGCTCCGGAAACATATCCGCATCCGCATCCGCAGCTTCACCTGCTTTGATTGCCGTAGGCTCTGTTGCGGGGCTTGCGCTGCTTGGTAACCTCGGCTCGATTTTGTACATTATACTGAAAAAGAAAAGAGGTCCGGTGTAAGGCTGAAAAACGGAGGTAACAGAATATGAAAAAACGATTACTAAGTATCGTACTTATTTTAAGTATGATGATGTGCCTTGTGCCTACAAGCGTATTTGCCGAGGGTGAAGTGCCAACGGGCACTGCTGCAATACAATTTGGCACATATGCAATAAGTGTACTAAGTAAAAATGCGAACTCAGCGAACGCACCGACCGTGTACTTTGGGCAAAATCAAGAAAATAAGCCTGCCGCATGGCGTGTCATCGGCTATGACGGAAGCGGTGTTGCCGGCACACAGGGGAATATGACCCTTCTTGCGGCATATAACATGGGTTTGTCAAAGTTCGGCGAGAGCAACGCTTATGCAGACAGCGATTTGAAAACCGCAATAGACGCACTTGCGGGTAAGCTGACGGCGAAAGAAACCGATGCTGTTGAAAAACGGACGCTTGCAACCGGAAGCTACAACGGAGAAAATACCGATTGCGTGGAAGGTGTTGGTGCTGCGGTAAGCAATGCTGCTTTTTGGCCGCTTTCCTCAAAAGAGGCTAATGCGGTAAAAGAGGATTTGCGTGTCGTGGATCCCGAACATCAAGGATGGGCGTCAAGCTATTGGTGGCTGCGCTCCCCCGGTAGAGTTTATGACGTTGCCGCCTACGTGACTGGTTATGGTTCTGTCGACTACACTGGGTGGAAAGTCTACAAAGAGTATGGTGTTCGTCCCGCTTTTAACTTAAATCTGGACTCTGTACTCTTTGCCTCTGCTGCTGTGGGCGGAAAGCCTGACGGAGGTTTGCAGCCCGTTTCCCAAAATTATACCGGAAACGAATGGAAGCTGACCCTTTATGACAGCAAGCGCAACAATTTCAGCAGAACTACCTGGGAGGTTTCCGCTTCCACCAAGGGCGGCACCGTAGAGATATCATATACTGACGCGAAAACCGGCGCAAACGAATATATTTCCGCTCTGATCTTTGATGATGTCAGTAATGTAATCTATTACGGCCGCAGCAACGCCCCCCTCACAGAAAATGACGGTACGGCACAGCTTACCATTCCTGCCGGCTTTGCCGAGGGTACCTATACCATGAGTGTCTTTAACGAGCAGTATAACGGCGACTGCAAAACCGACCTTGCAAGCGGTTTTGCGGATGTCAAGCTGACGGTTGAAAAACAGCCTGACGAGCAGTTTGCCCTCGCTCCCGGCGGCAGATACTATTTCGACCTTTCGGCGATGAATATTCCCGGCACGGTAAACAGCAATCTGCCGGACAGCACCCTGCACTATGTGCCTTTCACCTATGCCGGCACAGTGGATGCATATTCAGTGAAAAATGAAGCCGACAAAGATACCACCTCTTACGAACATAGCTTGTTTATTGCTGACTACGCTATGACCCACACCGTGAGTTGGAATGAACTGAATGAGAAAAGTCTGATTTACGGAAAGGACTATGCCGGCGGCGGGGTGACATACTCACTGCGCGCCCCGTCTGCAGGAACCGCCTATAACGGCCACTATGGCGAAAGCGGTATTCCCGCCAATAATGAATGGGACACGATTTTGAAAAAATCCGGTCAGGATTCAGAAGACAACACAACCGGTTATATCAAAAACTGGTGGCCGATGGCTTCCTGGGGGCAGGACACCTGGAGCAATGATATGCGGAGTCGTACGCTCCGTGGGTACACTTCGGCGCACTTCTGCTACGGTCATCCTGCAACCGGTTCTATTGAGGACCTCGGTTTCCGCCCCGTCCTTGAGCTGCCGACAGATCTCGCCGCCGACAGCCTAAAGACGGTTGAGCTGGTTTTAGGTAAAAATATGCCCGGCGAGACTGCTAACTTCATCAACATCATCGTGAAAAAGGGCGAGAGCTTCAAAGCTCCAGCCGCCGAAGGGCTGCCTCGGCCGGATGGTATCTCTGCAGACGCACTGCTATGGTGGAAGGACGAAAAAGGGAACTACTACAAGCCGGGCGATACCGTTCCGGCGGAAAATATAACAATCACGGCACAGTGGAAAATCAATCAGTACACAATAACCTTTGACACCGCCGGCGGCAGTGAAATTGCTCCTATTACGCAAGACTACGGCACGGCAATTACCGCCCCTGCCAATCCGACAAGAGAGGGCTACACCTTTATGGGTTGGGATAAAGAAATTCCGCAGACTATGCCGGCGGAGAACATTACAATTACTGCACAGTGGAAGGACATAGAAAAGCCGACGGGCAAAATCAGCGTTGGCACAAACAAGTGGAATACCTTGCTGAATAATATTACCTTTGGACTGTTCTTTAATGAAACGCAGACGGTTACTGTTGACGCATCCGACAACAGCGGCGACGAGGTAAAAATTGAATATTTGCTGTCAGCTGTGGAGCTAACCGAAGCAGAGCTTTCGGGCAAGTCTTTTACCGAATATGCAGACGCTTTTAGCATTAATCCGGATAATGAATATATTATTTATGTTAAGCTAACGGACAAATCCAATAACATTGCCTATATTTCTTCACAGGGAATAGTGCTGGACGGAACAAGCCCTGTTATCTCCGGCATTGACAACGGCAAGACCTACTGTGAGGCACAGACTGTAACGGTAATAGAGAAATATATTGATACAGTTACGGTGAACGGAAAATCGGTTACACTTGACGAGAATAATCAGTTTGTCATCTCTCCGGCAGACGGCGAACAAAGAATCGTCGCTGCCGACAAGGTCGGAAATATGGCATCTGTTGCTGTAACGGTTAATGACGGTCATACTGCATCGGAGGATGACGGTGACTGTACAACGCCGGTTAAATGTATATATCACAATGATGTTATAGTTATTCCGGCAAAACAGCATGATTTTAGCGGTGAGTGGCATAAGGACGAAAACGAACATTGGCACAGCTGTCAAAACAGCGGCTGTACCATATCCGAGGCTAAAACTGCCCACAGCGGCAATGATGATAACGACTGCACCACGCCGGTGGCTTGCGAATGTGGATATGTATTGACAGCGGCAAGGTCAGAGCATACATGGGGCGAATGGGTATCCGACGGAAACGGCAAGCATACACACAAATGTACAGCTGACGGTTGCACAGCCGCCGAAACAAAAGACTGCGGCGGCGGCACAGCAACCTGCCATACCAAGGCGGTTTGCGACGCTTGCCATAATGAGTACGGCGAATATAACGCAGACAACCACGACGGCGGCACAAAGGTGAGTGGCGATATTAAAGCCGGCTGTACCCAAAAGGGCTATACAGGAGATACCTACTGTCTGGGCTGTGAAAAGATTCTGACTAAGGGAACTGAAATTGCGGCAAGCGGTCACAGCGGCGGCAACGCCACCTGCAGAGATAAAGCCAAGTGCGATGTATGCGGTAAGAGCTACGGCGAGCTTAACCCGAAGAACCATGCAGACCTCAAGCATATTAACGCAAAAGCGGCAGCCACAGATGCCGAGGGGAATATTGAATATTGGTACTGTGACGGCTGCAATAAGTATTTCTCTGACGCAGCTGCAGCCAAGGAGATTAGCAAGGCGGATACTGTAATCAAGAAAATGCAGAGCTATCCGAAATCTCCGCAAACAGGTTATTGCACAAACCTCATACAGCTATGGCTTGCCCTGCTGTTTGTAGGCGGCGGCGTAGTTACCGGTACAACGGTTATTATCAAAAGAAGATACAACAGATAACAAAGCATCGGTTGTAGTCAAAGAGAAAGCATATAACGGATAATAAAACGCTTTAACAAAAAGCGGCTGTCTGAAGGGGCAGTCGCTTTTTACTGAGTATAAAAAGCATTGAAATTTATCCTTGCTAAGCCTACCTTTGCTTTAAAAAAAGGTTAAAAATATATTTAGGCAGCTTGCAGTATATCACATAGGGTTATTCCCTTTAACAGCCCTATACAAGCTTTGCTGTTTATGCTATAATGCAGTTGTCTGAAATATTGCAGTATTGAAAATATGCAGTATAAAAAGTGCCGTTGCTTCTAAACGGCGATTTCATTGGGCTGTAGCAAGGTTTATGAATCTATAGATAAAGAAAATGAAGCTGTAAATGTATTTACAAGGTGAATACTGCCTGTTGTGATAAGCAGACTGAATGGAGGAATTATAGTTGAACAGAGAAAACAAAAGAAAAAAATACGAAAAAGGCTATTACAAAACACACTCGTGCAACGAAACCTTTACCTGCAAGGTTTGCGGAAGAGAGGTTATACCGGAGGGTGCAGGCAGCGGTCACAGAAACCATTGCCCAAACTGTTTATATAGCTTGCACCTTGATATTGAGCCGGGTGACCGCCAATCAGAGTGCGGCGGCCGTATGGAGCCTATAGCAGTGTGGGTTAGAAACAACGGCGAATGGGCTATTATACACAGGTGTAAGGTGTGCGGTGCTTTAAGCTCAAACAGAGTTGCGGCAGACGACAACCCAATGAAGCTTATGTCAATAGCACTGAAGCCGCTGACGCAGCCGCCGTTCCCTATTGAAAAAATTGAGGAAATGACAAGGCTAATGGGCGGTGACGGCAGGCTGGAGTAGCCGTTTTTTAAAACAGATTTATGTACATATCTAAATGATGTGCCTATAAAAATCAGGTTCTTTGCCGTTGGAAAAACCGACGGCGAGGAGCCTTGTCTTATATTTACTGCCGAGATGTTCTGTGAATTTATTTTATAAAACTGTACAAACTGTATTTATAGGGGAGGTCGGTTATATGAATATACGCACAGATTTGGCACTTGAAGCAACCGAAATGGCAGGAAGCTGCAACGGTGTAAGGTTAAGCTCTCAAACATATTCCAATATGAAGGTAACAAAAATAAGGGTGCTGAATTCAGAGGGAGCAAAGGAGCTTGGCAAGGAGCCGGGCACATACATTACAGCGGAGTTTCCCAGCTTGTCAAATACTTTTCGGGACACCGACAGCCGCTTAGAAATTATAGGTGAATATATTAACGAGCTGCTGCCCGGTGAGGGCACTGTGTTGGTGGTGGGCTTAGGCAATCTTAATATAACTCCTGACGCACTGGGGCCAAAAAGTGCGGACAAAATTCTTGCAACACGCCATATCACTGGGAAAATTGCACAGGAAACAGGACTGGATAAGCTAAGAAGCGTAGCTGTAATATCACCGGGAGTTTTAGGTCAAACAGGAGTTGAAACAGGGGAGCTTGTGCTGAGCGTAGTAAAAAAAATAAAGCCAAGGGCCATTATAGCTATTGACGCACTTGCGTCACGCAGGCTTGAACGGCTGGGCTGTACACTTCAAATAGCAGACACGGGTATTTCTCCCGGTGCCGGAGTGGGTAACAACAGGTTTGCAATTAATGAAAAAACCACGGGCGTGCCTGTAATTGCTATAGGAATACCAACTGTTGTAGACGCCCTGACCTTGGCAAGGGATATTATACCCGATTTTATTTTTGAAAATGATATTAAAAGCGAAATATATCCCAAGGGACAGATGATGGTGGTAACACCACGAGAAATAGATTTGCTTATTGAACGAGGTGCACAGCTAATAAGCTTGGCTGTAAACAGTGCACTTCATCAAAATTTTAATCTGGCAGACCTTGTTTCCCTTATCGGCTAGTAATGCAAAAGTATATTTATGCCGCCTTTTTCATATATTCTTATATGGAACAATACAGGAGGCATAATCAATGAGTAAATTAAATGGCGGCCGTTTGACAAATATATTTGCTTCATTGCTGGCGTCTGTATTGGCAGTAACTGCGGTTGTATGTACATTTATACGGGTTAATGAGCTTAACGCAGGGCTGTCTATACAAATGCTGGCTTCTTCATTGTCTATGCCTCAAAGTGCAGCCGCCGCAGCTGTAAATCCGCCAAGCAAGACAGAAATAACAGACGCCCCTGTAAACAGCACCGAACAGCCTGTACAGGCGGTAACAGAATCAACCGCAACAAAATCCGACGATGAAATTACAGACGATGAAAGTAAATATAAGGGTGATAAGCTTCCTGTAGTTGAACAGCATTTCGGAAGCTCCGGTGAAGATTACGGTAATTTTTCTGTTAAAAATTCTACCGACTACGACATTGATTATGAAAGCTTTTTATCCTCTGATTTAGGCTTTAAAATAGAAGATACCAAAGAACCGCAGGTACTTATTGTTCATACCCACACCACAGAGTCATATTTAATAAACGACAACGGTTATTATTACACAGACTATCCTTTTAGAAGTAAGGATTCCTCAAGAAATATGGTTGCAGTGGGAAAGAAAATAAAAGAGGCTTTGAAGAAGAACGGTATATCGGCAGTTCAGGCTGATAAAATTCATGACGAAACCTATACCGGCTCATATGACCGCAGTGAGCAGACCATATATGAATATATGGAGAAATATCCAAGCATAAGGGTAATACTTGATATACACCGTGACGCAGTGGGTTACGATGATGAAAGGGGCAAATATAAGCCTACATTTACATACAACGGAAAAAAGGCGGCCCAAATAATGATAATGAGCGGCTATGACCCGTATGATAATTACGGGCTGGGACACTGGCAGGAAAATCTTACCTTTGCACTGAAGCTTCAGCAAAAAGCGGAGGATATGTACCCCGGTATGACCAGACCTCTTTACTTTGGCGATTTTGCCTACAATATGTTTATTAACAACGGTTCACTGCTTATTGAGGTGGGAACAGAAACCAATACTCTTTCAGAGGCACAGTACACAGGCGAACTGCTGGGAAATGTACTTTCCTCCGTTCTTAATGATAATAAAGGTTAAAGCATACATTTTACGGAAATATGTTTATATGCATTTTAAATAATTTAATGTCTTTCTTTGGCTTAATTGTAAATTTTTCTGTATTTGCTAGACAAAGAAAAAATAAGTATTATAATAATTGTGTAATTTGTTTAGAGTAATGGAGAAATTTAATATGCTTAATAGATTTAAAAAGTTTTTTCCTGCTTTTATAATGTGTATTATAATGGCCTTGGTTTCGTGTACAACAGCATATGCGGCCCCTGAGGATTATTTAGATGATATATGGAACGGCATCAGCAGTGCGGTAGACGATATTAACGACCGCCTTGCCACAGAGCCAGATGTTACCGCAACAGAAGCACCCACAGAGTATGCAGAGCCTACGAGTCCGCCTTCGGACGCTCCGACAGAGCCGCAGTATACGCCAACAGAGCCGCAGGAGCAGGCAACAACATACCACGAGCCTGAAAATAATGACAGCTATGTTGACGATTATGATTATTCTCAGGTTTATCCTACAGAGGCGACGGAACAGGAGTATGCTCCCGAAATATTAACAGAAACATATACCGACGCCCCTTTTATTGAAAGACTGACCTCCGGCGACGGCAGCGGAAATCTATTTGTAGCGTTGGGAATATGGGCGGCCATAGTTGCAGGTATTATTATAGTGGTTTCTATAGTTATAGCTACACACAAACGAAAGAAAGGCAACGCCTAGCTTATAATAAAAAATAAATTGAATAAAGCATACAGCTCTCTGAATTGTCACAAAATCCTGTGATGATGCAGAGAGCTGCTTTTATATGCATATATCAGCGGTTATTGTTATTATCGGTGTTGTCCTCTGTTCCCATAATATCGCCTTCAATGTCGGATATTCCGTCGTCAATGGCGTCGCCTATTTCTCCCGCCACACCTTGCTGTGAGCCGTTTTCGTTTGGTCTGTCATTGTCGTTATCGTTGCCATCTCTGTCCTTATCCTTGTTGCTGCTTCCTTCGTCTGTAGACACAGTTGTGGATTCGGTGCTCCCTGCAGCAGCGTTTGTTGCTGATGGATTGGTTGCATTAAGTGAAGAGTTGTCTGAAATTGTTCCGTTTTTGCCGTTGCCGATTTTTCCACGCTCACTGCAGCCTACTATGCATAAAGAGAGAAGAATAGCAGAAGCAATTATACATAAAGCTTTTTTCATCGTTATTTCTCCTTAATATATTTTTTACCAATACCGCACAGGCATTGTCATATTTTTAGTCTGACATACCTTACCGCATTATTTTATGCCCATATTTTTATGAGCACAGCCGGCTGTCATAACAAAAGCTACAGCTGCGGCAGCTGCAGATAACATCGGTGGTTTCTATAAATGCAGGTGCTAATATACGGTACATTCTTATGTTTTGCTTAAAAATGAAAATAATACATATTATTTTACCGCCTGTTGCAGTGCGTATTATAAAAATAAAAAAGAAGAGGTGAGAAGGCTGATGTGAAATTCAAGGGCTAAAGCACATTTTTAAGCTCCTTTTTTAGCTTGTTTATTATTTTTTTCTCCAGTCTGGATATGTAAGACTGAGAAATTCCCAGCATTAGTGCAACCTCTTTTTGGGTATGCTCTTTAAAGCCCATCAAGCCAAACCTAAGCACTGTTATTTGCCTTGCCCTTGGTTCCAGTTTGTTTACAGCGTCAAGCAAAAGCTTACATTCTGCCTCCTGTTCTATATTCCTGTTTACTGTGTCGTTGTCACTGCCTAAAACATCGCTTAGCAAAAGCTCGTTGCCGTCCCAGTCAATGTTCAGAGGCTCGTCTATTGAAACCTCATTTTTTAGCTGAGTGCTTTTTCGCAGGTACATTAAAATTTCATTTTCAATACAGCGTGAGGCATAGGTGGCAAGCTTAATATTTCGTTGCGGACAAAAGGTGTTTACCGCTTTTATAAGACCGATTGTTCCTATGGATATTAAATCCTCTACTCCGGCACCTGTGGCTTCAAATTTTTTTGCTATGTACACAACCAGCCTAAGATTATGTGTTATAAGTGCTTCTCTGGCTGTTTCGTCACCGTCTGTTATACGCTGCATAACCAGCTGCTCCTCCGCTTTTTTCAGCGGAGGCGGCAGTGTTTGGGCACCGTTAATGTAATAAATTCCTCGGTAGCCCAGCAGACCTTCTTTAATTTTAAAGAATATACTATACAATTTTGCCAATATCACAATAATCATCCTTTACATATTCAATTATTTCAGGGTTTACCATAGCTTTTATTTCACCCTTTAAAACATTGCTTTTGCATACGGCTATATACACCTTTTTGGGGCAGTAATTATCATTAATATATACCTCCTTTGGCAAAAATGCAGGCAATAAGCCGCTGCCGCCAATAGAGGTGTAGGGTACAAGTCTGTATTTATGCTTAAGCACTCGGTCAGGCTCACTGTAGGTAAGCAAATTGCTAAAGGCTTCCTCGGCAACCGGCTTTACTGCGTCCTCGCTTGCAACTATAACCGGGTATTGACTGAATGGCTCGCACAGGGTGTTGCCTGTATCAATTTTTCCGTAAAACTGGCAGTAGTTGCCGTTGTTAATTATTTTAATTTTGCATATTTCAATACTGCCTTTGTCTTTATTTGTAAAACGATTTATAAGCCGTATTACAAAATAACAGACAACAGTGGTTACTACCATTATTACAGGCGAAATGTTGAAATACACCACGGAATTTTTTACTGTCATTCCCTTTGGAGTAAGCATAAACCACACAAACAGCATTATGCCTGCAAAGGCAAAGCTTATAAGGTAAAACAGTCCCAGATTTTTTGCAAAGCTTGCCAAGCTGTGAAATCCGCAGGTAATAAGTATAATGCAGGCTGATATTGACAGCTTTAGCAAAAGATTTGGAATAAAGCCTATGTCCGGCAGTAAAATTATTAACGAGCATGCGGCTCCAAAACAACTGCCTAAAACAGTACGGAAGGTTTTAGGCTGAATTTTTGTTATTTTTTCGACAGCCGCCAATATGAAGTAATTTATAATAATGTTAGTGCCGATTAGAACATCTATGTATATTGTTTTTGTTATATCGCTCACCTCCTTACTGTTATTATCTCACCCGATGTAAAAAAATAATGTCATATACACAAAAGCACTTTTTCAAGCTTTGTGGATATTTATAAATTATTCCACAAATAAAAGAGCAATATGGATAAATAACGGCGTCTTATGTGCAGAGGGACAACACACTAAATAAATATGCATAGGCAGTCCCTTTTATGAAAATCTATATTTTAAAGCTATATGGTCAAATTAAACTGTTTGACCGAAATTTTCTAGTAATTTTTAATATATATATTGTTGACTTTCAAAATTAAGGTTGTATAATTTTAATAGCGACACTTTGTGCTTATGCTTGGCAAGCATTGTGCAAGGGCTGACCGTTTAACGGATTATGTAAAAATGAATAATCGGTAAAATGTTTCTCCTAACCGGCGTTAAGTCCTATGTTTGTGTTGATTTTTAGGTGCCGATTTGTTATACTGTAATATAAGCGTTAGAGCTTAATTTATAAAAAGTTACTTGAAAGAGAGCCTTATGAAGTATTGTGAAAAATGTAATACAATTACAGATGAAAATGTACAGATATGTCCTAAGTGCGGCAAGGGTAAGCTGAGAAGCGGAGAGCCTGCCGAGAACTTTCCAACAGTTATTGTAAAGGCAAGCGGCTTTGAAAAGGAGCGTATTTGTGCGGTGCTTGACGACGAAGGAATTCCTCACAGTGAAAAAATAACTAAAAAGCAGTTTTCTTCCGACGCAGTTACAGGCAGCAGCTTGGCAGAGTATGAAATTATGGTGCCATATGGTGCTTATTCAAAGGCGTTTGAGCTTCTTGTAGGTATAAATGCCATTAAGGTTGAAAGTGAAGACTTTAAAAGCAGCGAAAAGCTCTCCGAAAAAACGCCTAAGATAGAGGATTTTGACGGTGAGGACTATTACAGTACAAAGAACAGAATTATAAGGATAGTTTCGGTTATTCTTTTTTTGATAATTGTAGGCGGCGTAGTGCTGGGTGTAGATGCTGTTATGGCACTGATTAAGGGCTGGTTTTAAGAATAATAACGCCTTGCGGTATTTTTGAATAAGCAGCTTTGCTTCAAGGACTGTTAGGTATTACAGAGTAATAAATTGTTTATAATAAATATATAATTTATAAAATTTGTGAGAGTATTATGAAATTGAATGATTTAAAAAGAATTATAATTGTATGCGGACATTACGGCTGCGGCAAAACAAATTTTTCACTTAACCTTGCTTTGGATATTGCAAAGCAGGGCAGGGCCGTTACCCTGATAGACCTTGATGTTGTAAATCCTTATTTCAGAAGCTCAGACTATCAGGAGGTTTTAAAGGAAAACGGAGTAGATGTAATTGCTCCCGTATATGCCGGAACAAATGTTGACACCCCTGCACTTTCACCTAAAATAGACACCGTCTTGGACAGTGATAATAGCAGTGTTCTTATTTTTGATGTGGGCGGAGATGACGCCGGTGCCTTTGCACTGGGAAGATATGCTTCAAAAATAAAATCAGAGGGCTATTCTTTTATATATGTGGTAAATAAATATCGCAATCTTATTAACACACCGGAGCTGGCACTGGGTATATTAGGTGAAATTATGTGTGCCTGCGGGCTAGAGCCCAGCTGTGTTGTGAACAATTCGCATTTGCAGAATTTGACTACGGCAGAAACCATAACAGAAGCCCTTGACTACGGCAATGAGGTTGCCCGTAAGCTGGAGGTGCCTCTTTTGTGTACAACCGCACCAAACAAATTAATGAATGATAAAAAGCTTGAAAATTACAATTTATATTATGTTGAGCCAATAGTTAAACCACCCTTTGGACAGCAGGCATAATATAAATATTGAATATAATCAGTGGTATTAATGTAATGATGAAAGGAAGGAATAAAGCAATGGCTCGTATTGAAGTGAATGAAAGCTTATGTAAGGGCTGTGAGATGTGTGCAAACGCTTGTCCTAAGAAGATTATTGCACTGGATAAAACCAGGATAAACGCTAAGGGTTATCACCCGGCAACATTAACAGATGCTGATAAGTGTATAGGTTGTATGGCTTGTGCAACAATGTGCCCGGACGTGGCAATAACCGTATACCGTTAAGGTGAATTACGAAAGGATATGAATTTGATGGAAGACAAATTTTTAATGAAAGGTAACGAAGCGTTGGCAGAGGCTGCTATTCAGGCAGGCTGCAGGCACTTTTTCGGTTATCCTATTACTCCTCAGACAGAGCTTGCTGCTTATATGGCAAAGCGTATGCCTCAGGTTGACGGTACATATCTTCAGGCTGAGTCTGAAATAGCGGCGGCCAATATGGTTTTGGGTGCTGCCGGCTCAGGTGTGCGTGCAATGACATCTTCAAGCTCACCAGGTATAAGCCTAAAGACAGAGGCAATTTCTTATATGGCTGCCTGTGATATTCCTGCGCTTATTGTAAATGTACAGCGTGGCGGCCCGGGCTTAGGCGGTATTCAGCCGTCACAGGCAGACTACTGGCAGGCTACAAGAGCTACAGGACACGGTGACTTCCAAATTTTAGTATATGCACCGGCTACCATTCAGGAGATGGTTGACCTTGTAGGCATTGCATTTGACAAGGGCGACCAATACAGAATACCGGCCATGATACTGGCAGACGGTATGCTTGGTCAGATGATGGAGCCTGTAAAGCTTCCGGAGGCTAAAGCAAATAAAATTATTGACAAGCCATGGGCTTGCTGCGGCCACCACAATAAAAGACCGCATAATATTCTTAACTCTTTGCTGCTTTCTCCAAAGGAGCTGGAGGATTTAATTGTACAGAGATACAAGAGATATGAAATTATAAAAGAAAATGAACAGAAGTGGGACGAATATCTGGTTGATGACGCAGACATTGTTGTAGTAGCATACGGTGCGTCCTCAAGAATTTCTCACACTGCTGTAGATATGGCAAGAGAAAAGGGAATAAAGGCAGGCTTGCTAAGACCGATTACTCTGTGGCCGTTCCCTGTAAAGGCGTTTGAAGCTCTTAAGGAAACAGCTAAGGCGTTTATCAGCTGTGAAATGAGTATGGGACAAATGGTTGACGATGTAAGGCTGGCTGTTGAGTGTAAGAAGCCTGTAAGCTTTGTAGGCAGAACAGGTGGTAAAATTCCTACACCAAACGAAGTTCTTAACAAAATTATTGAAGTTGGAGGCGGCTGTTAATGGAAAAGGTAGTTTTTAAAAAGCCACATGCTTTAACTGATATTCCGTTTCATTATTGTGCCGGATGTACACACGGCATTATCCATAGGCTTGTAGCCGAAGTAATAGACGAGCTTGGCTGTGAGGGACACACCGTAGGCGTTTCCCCTGTAGGCTGTGCCGTAATGAATTATGACTATTTTAACTGCGATATGATCGAGGCACCTCACGGCAGAGCACCTGCTGTTGCAACAGGAATTAAGCGTGCCCACCCTGAAAATGTTGTGTTTACATACCAGGGCGACGGCGACTTGGCTGCTATAGGTACAGCAGAAACAGTACACGCCGCAACAAGAGGCGAAAATATAACCGTAATATTTGTAAACAACACAATTTACGGTATGACAGGCGGTCAGATGGCACCTACATCACTGCCGGGACAGGTTACGCAAACCACCCCTTACGGCAGAGATGTCAACAAGGCAGGCTTCCCTGTAAGAATGTGCGAAATGCTTTCAGCACTGGACGGTGTTGCGTTGGCACAGCGTACCTCTGTAGATACAGTCAAAAATGTAAACGATACTAAAAAAGCAATACGAAAGGCTTTCCAAAATCAAATTGAAGGAAGGGGCTTTTCTATTATAGAGGTTTTGTCTACCTGCCCTACTAACTGGGGTATGAATCCTATTGAGGCGTTAGGATGGCTTAGAGAAAATATGATTCCTTATTATCCTTTGGGTGTTTATAAGGACGAAAAGAAAGGAGCCAGACTGGAAAATGAGTAAGGATTTTAATATTCTGTTTGCCGGCTTTGGAGGTCAGGGCGTATTGTTCTCCGGAAAACTTGCGGCTTATGCCGGCTTGTATGACGATAAACACATTACCTGGCTTCCTTCATATGGCCCTGAAATGCGTGGAGGTACAGCAAACTGCAGTGTATGTATTTCAGATACACCTATAGGCTCTCCGTGCGTTGTTTCTCCAAATGCCTTTGTTGCTCTTAATCTTCCGTCATTTGAAAGATTTAAGGACAGAGTAGTGCCGGGTGGAACAATGATAGTTGACAGCTCTATGATACCTGTTAAATGCGACAGAACAGATATTAACATTGTATATGTTGAGGCTTCTAAGCTTGCAACCGAAAATGACCTTGAGGGACTTTCAAACATTATCCTTTTGGGCAAGCTTTTTAAGGAAACAGGCTTCTGTACCGCAGAGTCACTTGACAAGGCATTGCTGAAGTGTATTCCGCCAAAAAGAAAGCATTTGCTGGAGCCTAACAGAAAAGCACTTAAAATTGGCTGTGAAGCATAATTGTTATTATGAAATATAATTGTTTGGTTTGGGACTGGAACGGTACAATAGTTGATGATGTTAATGCGTCGCTTTGCTCTGTAAATGATATGCTTATAAAGCGTGGACTTCCCACAATAAATATTCAGCAGTATTACAGCTATTTGGATACGCCTATTTATAAATTTTATGAGCATTTGTTTGACCTCAGCAAAATATCCTTTGATGTTATTCAAAGCGAGTTTACAGCCGGCTACGACAAGCATATAGGTGAAAATCCCTTGAATGCAGGTGCCTTGGAGCTTATGGAGTATTTTAAAAATATAGGCATAAGGCAGATAATTGTTTCCTCCTCAAGCCATAAAATAGTTGAAGAGGCTGCCAACAGGCTGGGCGTTGCCCGGTATATGGATTATATATCCGGTTCAGGTGACAATGCCGTAGGCAGCAAGGTGCAGCGTGCGGTCAGTGTTATAAACAAGGTTACAAAGGACTACAGCAGGGTTGTAGCGGTGGGGGATACTCTGCATGACTGTCAGCTTGCCAATGAAATAGGTGCTGACTGTGTGCTTGTATCAACAGGTCATCAAAGCAAGCAGGATTTGCTTACTACAGGCAAGCCTGTTATAGACAGCCTGTATCAGCTTAAGAATTATATTTTTTAGTGTGCAGCCTTTATTTAGGTGTATTGTTTGTATTAATGCTATAAATTTTGGTCTGCTGCTGTACTTTAAACCTATTATGAAATATTTTAGGATACCGAATTACTCCGGTATCCTTTTTGTTCTGTTATTCATTATACAGTTTTTAATTTATGAATGTTGGTGAGAATATGATTAATTTATTTGGAAAAAAAACAGCTGCACAGGGCGGTGCAGTGGAATATATTGTTGCAGGTTTGGGAAATCCCGGAAGGCAATACGAAAACACCAGGCACAATGCAGGCTTTATAGCACTTGATAAGCTTGCAGATAAATACAACTGCAATGTAAGTAAAATGAAGTACAAGGCTTTAATAGGCGACTGCACTATTGCGGGAAAAAGAACCTTGCTTATGAAGCCCCAAACATTTATGAATTTAAGCGGTGAGGCAGTGGTACAGGCAATGAGCTTTTATAAAATTCCGCCTGAGAATGTTATTGTTTTGTTTGACGACATATCATTAGATGTAGGCAGAATGCGTATAAGACGCAAGGGCAGTGACGGCGGTCAAAAGGGAATGAGAAGCATAATAGAGCTAAGCGGAAGCAGCTTGTTCCCTAGGGTGAAAATTGGCATAGGCGAAAAGCCGAACCCTAACTGGCAGCTGGCAGACTGGGTTTTGTCAAGATTTACCGCAGCCGAGCGTGAAGCCCTGGACAAGGTTACAGACAATGCCTGCGGTGCGGTTGAATATATTATTGCCGGAAATATAGATAAAGCAATGGCTGATTTCAACTCATAAGGAGTGTAAAATGAAATTCTTAGACAATATAATAGAAAAAGTACCTGAGTACCAAACATTAAAAAAAGCAATTGCCAAAGGGCAGTGTGCTGTAGCTGTTACAGGGCTTACAGGGGTACACAAGGCTCACATTATTAATTCACTCCCGTTTTCCAAGAAAATGGGAGCATTTGTGGTTGTTGCAGATGAGCACGAAGCACAGGTGCTTTCGTCGGACATAACCGCAATGGGCAAAAGTGCTTATATCTACCCTATGAGGGATTTTATATTTAGGGATATAAAAAGCAAATCAAGAGAATACGAGCACCAAAGAATTAAGGTGCTTTGTAAAATGCTTGAAAACGATGCCGATGTTGTTATTACCACCATAGACGCATTGGCACAGTTTACAATACCAAGGGAGGTTTTGATGCGTGCAACAGCCACCCTGAAAAGCGGTACCGAAATTTCTATTGAAAGTGTTATGGAAGCACTTGTGCTTAACGGCTACGAAAGATGTGACATTGTAGAGGGAGCAGGTCAGTTTGCACAGCGTGGCGGTATAGTGGACTTATTTATGCCGGACAGCGAAAAGCCTGTAAGAATTGAATTTTGGGGTGACGAAATTGACACTATAAATACCTTTGATATTCAAACTCAGCGTCGCTTGGATTATGTTGAAAGCATAACCATTACGCCGTCGGTAGAGGTATTGGTCAGTGACAAAGCAGCCTTGGCGGACAAAATAGAGCACAAGCTAAAGCTTTTACGAGGTAAAAATTCAGCCAAAGCAAAGGAAACCCTGCAGTCGGAGGCTGACGCACTTCGCAGTGGAGTTACTGTAGGCTCAATAGATAAGTTTATCGGCTTGGTCTACGACAAGCCTGAAACATTGCTTAACTATATAGAAAACAGAATTATATTTATATCCGAGCAAACAAAGGTAAAGGCAAGGCAAAGCTCATTTTATTCCCAGTACAATGCCGAAATTAAAGATGATTTTGCTACAGGCACGCTCTGCAAGGGCTTTGAAACCTACTGTATTGAGAAGTATGATGTGTGGGAGTATTTTCACGGCTGTACTACAGTATTTTTGGATAACTTTACACACGGTTCCTATGATTTTCAGTTAAAGGAGCTTATCAGCTTTACTGCAAAACAGCTGTCCTTGTGGAGTGGTTCATACAAGGTGCTAAAAGAAGACCTTGATATGGACTTTAACAGCAGTACGACGACGGTTATTCTTGCAGGTACGGCTAAAAGTGCGGCGTCTTTGGAGCAGCAGCTAAAAGACGACAATTATCCGGCCGTATATGTAAAGGATATTGAAAACCCATTGCCAAACACCATATATGTTATGGAGGGTGCACTGTCAGCAGGCTTTGAATACCCCTCTGCAGGCTTTAAGCTGATTACCCATGGAATAGTATTTGCCCCTCAAAGGAAAAAGCCTAAAAGGCCTAAAAACGCACAGCAGATTTATTCGCTTGAGGAGCTTAGCATAGGCGACTATGTTGTACATACAAAGTTTGGTATTGGTGTGTACAAGGGAATAAATAAAATTGAAAAGGAAGGCGTTATTAAGGACTATATTACCATTCTTTATGCAAAGGACGACGAGCTGTATGTGCCTGTTACTCAGCTTGATATGGTGTCTAAATATATAGGCCCAAAGGAGGATAACCGGGTAAAGCTAAGCAAGCTTGGCGGTACCGACTGGGCAAAGGCTAAGTCCAGAGTACGAAGTGCGGTAAAGGATATTGCACACGAGCTTACAAGGCTGTATGCCGAAAGAATGAATGCAAAGGGCTATGCTTTTTCACCGGACAGTGAATGGCACCACGATTTTGCGTCACATTTTGAATATGAGGAAACAAGCGATCAGCTGCGTTGCATTGACGAAATTACAAGCGATATGGAACGCACCGCACCCATGGACAGACTTTTGTGCGGCGATGTTGGCTTTGGCAAAACAGAGGTTGCACTCCGTGCCGCCTTTAAGTGTGTGGCAGATTCAAAGCAGTGTGCATTGCTTTGCCCTACAACCATTTTGGCGTGGCAGCACTACCAAACGGCTTTAAGAAGATTTGAGGGCTTTCCGGTAAAAATAGAGCTGCTTTCAAGATTTAGAACCACTGCACAGCAGGGTGAAGTAATAAGGGCTTTGAAGCGTGGTGAGGTGGATATGGTAATAGGTACCCACCGCTTAATTTCAAAGGACATTCAGTTCAGGGACTTGGGGTTGGTTATTATAGATGAGGAGCAACGCTTTGGTGTTGCCCAAAAGGAAAAATTTAAGGAAATGTGTAAAAATATAGATGTTCTTACACTTTCCGCCACGCCAATTCCACGAACATTGAATATGGCTATGAGCGGTATTAGAGATATGTCTGTTTTGGAGGAAGCACCCCAGGACAGACAGCCTGTACAGACATATGTAATGGAGTATGACCGAGAGGTTATTTTTGACGCAATTCGCCGTGAGCTTAGACGAGGCGGACAGGTGTTCTATTTGCATAACAGTGTAGATACTATAGAACGCTGTGCTTATGATATAATGGAGGGCATACCCGAGGCTAAGGTAGGTGTAGGCCACGGCAAAATGAGCGAGCAGCAGTTGTCTGAGGTTTGGCGGCAAATGCTTGAGCAGGAAATAAATGTACTTGTATGTACCACAATTATTGAAACAGGTGTAGATATACCAAATGCCAATACTCTTATAATTGACAATGCTGACTATATGGGCTTGTCACAGCTTCACCAGCTAAGGGGCAGGGTGGGCAGGTCATCAAGAAGAGCCTACGCTTATTTCACCTTTAGACCTATGAAGGTTCTTACCGAGGTTTCGGCAAAACGCTTGGCGGCCATAGAAGAATTTACCGAGTTTGGCAGTGGATTTAAGATAGCAATGCGTGACCTTGAAATTCGTGGTGCCGGCAATGTGCTTGGTGCACAGCAGCACGGCCATATGGAAATAGTGGGTTATGATATGTACCTAAAGCTTTTGAACGAGGCTATTCGTGAAGAAAGGGGAGAGGAGGCTCTGCCTGAGGATATAGAATGCTCCATTGATGTTCCTATACCGGCATATATACCGGAGGATTATATATCTTCACTGAAATTACGAATTGCTATGTACCGCCGTATTGCGGATATTCGAACAAAAGAGGATGCCGACGATGTAATTGATGAGCTTATAGACAGGTTCGGCGATGTTCCGCAAGCGGTTATGGGACTAATTGAGGTGGCTCTCATAAGAAATACAGCCTCCTCCTACGGAATATACGAAATCAAACAGCTGGATACCTCAATGCTGCTGTTCCTGACGGATGTGCGTACTAAAAAGGTGGCAGATTTGCTTGACAAGCTGACAGGTCAGGCAGTTTTAAAGCTGGACGGCAAGCCTCATATTCAGGTTAGAATTAAAAAGTATACACCGCCATTAAAGGTGCTGACACAGATATTTAATTAGCTTTACAATACTTTCCGTTTTTGTTATAATCTAAATGGATTTTTAAAAATTATTTAGAGAATGAGTCAAATTTTGTTTGAAACGGGGTGAGGTATTGTGAACAGACTTTTAAAATTTATTTCTGCATTGGCTCTTATGGCAATTATTGCTGTAATGTCTGTGCTTTCCGCTTTTGCCTACGGCGGAGCAGTGAGCAACACAGGCGACAGTAAAACCATTGTTATTGTTCTTTTAGCTGTCATAATGGTGGCTGCGGTAGTTGCTGTAATATTTCTCTCACGCAAAAAGTAAGAAAGCTGTAGAGTATATCTTGAATTTTTCGGTGTGTTATAGCCGATATAAAAAAGCGGAATTAAAGGCAAATAATACCTGCAATTCCGCTTTTTGCATAAATTACCTGTAAAGCAAGAAAGGTGACAAGCCGTATGCGGCTTGTCACCTTTTGATTCAGTGTGTAAATTTTCTGAAAAATCAGAAATAAACATCCATTTCAAACTCATCTGTGCCGTTTACTACACAGTAAGCCTTCTTGTCAACAGGCTTTAGGTAAACTTTAATATCCTTAATTTCGGCGTTTTCGTTGTTAGCAAGGTATGATTTCTTTGCGTTTTCAACTATGTCAGAATATTTTTCCTCGCCCTCGTCATACTGTATAACAAACTCAACAGTAGGCTCAACAGCCTTCTTGGTAGTTTTTCTTGCAGTTGTTTTCTTAGCTGCCGGCTTTTTAGCAACGGCTTCCTTTACAGGCTTCTCTGCAGCCTTAGCAGCAGCCTTTACCTCCTCTGCCTTCTTCTCAACGGCAGTTTTTACTTCCTCTGCCTTTTTTTCTACAGCAGCTACAGCCTTTTCTGCTTTCTCTTCAACAGCTGCTTTTGTTTTCTCAACTTTTTTCTCAACTACAGCCTTTGCTTCCTCAACCTTCTCTGCAGCCTTTGCTGCTGTTGTGGCAGGTGCTGCAGCTGCCTTTGCAGTTGCTGTTGTGCTAGGTGCTACAGCCTTTTTAGCTGTGGTAGTTGTTGTTTCTGCTGCCTTCTCTGCAGTTTTTGCAGTTGTAGTTTTTTTAGCAGTAGTTTTCTTTGTTGTTGCCATTAAAAAATACCTTCTTTCAATAAAAGTGAAATAATTCCTTAAAAACACCCCACACATCTACCTGTATGAAGCTTACAAACACATTATATAATCTTTAAAATACAGTTGTCAAATAATTATTAAAAATTCGATTACTGTTACAGTTTTACCGAAAGCAGAGTTATAAATTTGGTAAACTTATACATATAACTAATATGAATTACTATGGTGAAATTTTAACGCATTATAAAAAAACTCAGTATTTACAGCACCATTACTTATAGTGTGCAGACAGTAGGCAAGCTGCTTACCGAGCTGCAGGCGTTTTTTTCATAAGTTTTAATATTTGGTTGTATAGTACGGAAATAAATGATATAATAATATTCACAAGAAAATTGCAGACACTGCTGCATAAATAAATGAAAAAGGATGTATACAATGATAACAGTATCTAATGTAAGCGTTAATTTCAGCGGAACAGATTTATTTAAGGAAGTTGATCTAAAATTTACTCCGGGCAATTGCTATGGTGTAATTGGTGCAAACGGTGCCGGTAAGTCTACATTTTTAAAGGTATTGACAGGAGAGCTAGAGCCTACTACAGGCGATGTAATTATTCCCGAAGGCGAGCGTATGAGCGTTCTTAAGCAAGACCATTTCGCATATGACCGGTACACTGTTTTGGACACGGTTATAATGGGTAATATGAAGCTATATAACATTATGAAGGAAAAAGACGAGCTGTATGCAAAGCCGGATTTTAGCGATGAAGACGGCATAAGAGCCAGTGAGCTTGAGGCAGAATTTGCCGAAATGGACGGCTGGGAGGCAGAAAGCGACGCCTCTAAGCTTATTCAGGGCTTGGGCTTGACCGAGGATATTTTATACTCACAAATGTCAACTCTTACCGGTAACGAAAAGGTAAAGGTGCTGCTTGCACAGGCACTTTTTGGAAATCCGGAAATACTTATGATGGACGAGCCTACAAACAACCTTGACATTATGGCTATTTCATGGCTTGAGGATTTCCTGATGGATTACGAAGGTACTGTAATTGTCGTAAGCCATGACAGACATTTTCTTAATACTGTATGTACCCATATGGTGGACATTGACTACGGTAAGATTAAAATGTATGTAGGTAACTATGAGTTCTGGTATGAGTCAAGCCAAATGGTACAGGCTATGATAAAACAGCAAAACAAGAAGAATGAGGATAAAATTAAGGAGCTGCAAAGCTTTATTCAAAGGTTCTCTGCTAACAAGTCAAAGTCAAAGCAGGCTACCTCCAGAAGAAAGCTGCTTGATAAGCTGACAGTTGAAGAAATGCCGGCTTCAAGCCGCAGATACCCGTTTGTAGGCTTTACGCAGGACAGAGAGGTAGGCAAGGAAATTCTTGCTGTAGAGGGACTTTGCAAGAAAATTGACGGCGAGGATGTATTAAAGAATGTTTCCTTTAGAGTTGAGCGTGGCGACAAAATTGCCTTTATCAGCGACAAGGAAACCTCTGTTACTGCTCTGTTTGAAATTTTAATGGAAAAGGATACACAGGATTCCGGTACATTTAAGTGGGGCGTAAGCACAAGCACATCGTATTTTCCAAAGGATAATTCAGAGTTCTTTAATGATTGCGACGACTCTATTTTAAATTGGCTGGAGCAGTACAACAACGGCGCCGACCATACAGAAACATATCTGCGGGGCTTCTTAGGAAGAATGCTATTTAGCGGTGAAGATGTATTTAAGCCTGTTAAGGTGCTTAGCGGTGGTGAAAAGGTGCGTTGTATGCTTTCAAAAATGATGATGGGCGGTGCAAATGTTCTTGTACTTGACCAGCCTACCAACCATCTTGACCTTGAGTCTATTACAGCAGTAAACAAGGGCTTGGCAAGCTTCCCGGGTATTGTATTGTTTACTTCGCACGACCACGAGTTTATTTCAACGGTGGCAAACCGTATTATTTTCATTCAAGAGGACGGCATAAAGGATATTACTTCGGGCTATGATGAATATTTGGCAGCAAATAATTTAATAAGAGAGTAATTTATTTTGCTGCTTTGTACTGTTTTATATTTGTGACAGTATGAAAATACACGCAGGGCGTGGGTGTACAGGCACACACTCACGCCTGACCGGATATTTGTTTTATATTTTGGGTTGTTAATAAGGATAGATATTTTATGGTGGGGTGACTGTATGGCAAGGAGTACAAGTCAAAAACTAAAGCTTTTTTATTTAAGGAAAATACTTCTTGATAAAACTGATGATGACCATGGCTTGACTATTTCTGAAATTGTTGACGAGCTTAAAAGATACGGTATTACATCGGAACGAAAAAGTCTGTATGCCGACCTGTCTGCACTGGATCAAATGGATTTCGAGATTGAAAAGGTGCGGGTGGGCAACAGATGCGAATACAGAGTAATAGCCGGCAGAAAATATCAGCTTGCAGAGGTTAAGCTGATGGTAGACGCCATACAGTCTACAAGGTTTATTACAAAAAAGAAATCCAACGAGCTTATAAAAAAGCTGGAAAAGGAAGTAAGTGTTTACGAGGCAAAAAAGCTTCAGCGTACAGTGTTTATTGAAAAGCGTTCAAAAACAGACAACGAAAGCATTTATATAAGCATAGACCAAATTTACCGTGCTATTCAAGACGAAAAGCAGATATGCTTTAACTATTACCAGTGGTTTGTGGAGTTTAACGGCTACAAAAAGGTAATTGAAAAGCCTAAATATGACGGCAGGCTTTATACTGTAAGCCCTTGGTGTATGCTGTGGAATGATGAAAAGTATTACCTTGTTGCATATGACGCCGATGCTAAAAAAATAAAGCACTACAGAGTAGATAAAATAAAAAATGCTGTTGTACTTCCGCAGGAGCGGTTGGGTAGTGAAGCCTTTAAGGACTTTGATGTTTCTACATATACTAAAAAAACCTTTGGTATGTTTGGCGGCGACGCCACAAAAGAGGTAACCTTGAAAATTGATAATTCACTTATAGGTGTAATAATAGACCGCTTTGGCAGTGACTATCATATTACTAAGGCGGACGATTCTCACAGCAATATAACTGTAAGCATTTATACAAGTCAGCAGTTTTTTGGCTGGATATTCGGCTTGGGAGATTTGGTTGAAATTGTTTCGCCAAATGATGTTGTAAAGGAATTTAAAGAAACAATTAGGAAAATTAACAAGCTGTACAGAAAATAATCATAAAGTAAATAGAAAATTAAACGCACGCTTGAAAAGGCAGAATTAGGCAATTCATTGTGCTTAATTTTTAAATTAATGAAATAATCATACTTAAGTCTGTACCAATTATGGGACACAGTTTTCGGTATAATGGAAGCTAAAGGAGATGTTTAAGTATGATTAATTTTTGTTTGCTATTTTTAGTTCTTATGGCTGTCAGAAGGATTATGTGGCTTATAAGCAGCGAGCTTATGTGCATACTAGAGGATAAAATTAAATTTATATTTTATACTGCTGTGGCTGCCGTAATGCTTTTTGTGGATATTTCTGCCGCAACAAAAACCGAAAAAAATATGCTTGCTTGCAGCAAGGCTTATGCAAAACAATGCATTAAAGTTAAAAAGAATGCTGTAAAGAAGAATAAGCACGCTAAAAAGGTTAAGAGCTTTTTTGCTTTGTTAGAGCCTGTAAGCATTGAACGCACACAGGCAGTTAAAAGGAGTATTGCAGATGAGGACTGCTCAAGAGCGGCATAACGATTTTATGTAAAAGGAGAAAATAATGGTTAAGGAAATTGTAAAGGACCCTTTGTTTTTAGCGCAAAAGTCATTACCTGCAACTAAAAAGGATTTGCAAACAGCTAAAAATTTAGAGGACACACTAAAGGCAAACGCCTATAGGTGCGTTGGCTTGGCGGCTAATATGATAGGAGTTAGAAAAAACATAATTACATTTTTTGCAGACAATGTTTGCTGTACAATGCTTAACCCTGTAATAATCCAAAAGCAAAAGCCATATACTGTTTCTGAAAGCTGTTTGTCACTTGAGGGTGAAAGAACGGTTACACGGTATGAGGTTATTACCGTGAAATATCAGAATAAAGATTTTAAGGAACTTACAGCTGAATTCAGCGGATTTACAGCAGAGATAATACAGCACGAAATTGACCATTGTAACGGTATAGTAATATAACTTTGCCGTTTTTGGTGTTTGTGAGAATCAGGGGCTATTTTGTGTTACAGGTTGTTTGCAAGGAGGGTTAGGTATGGAACTGTGGGACGCATACGACGAAAATGAAAATATTGTAGGTGAGCTTGTGCGTGGAGAGCCTATACCTACAGGACTGTACCATTTGGTAAGCGAGGTTTTGGTAAAGCACACAGACGGCAGCTATCTGCTTATGCAAAGGGATTTTTCAAAGCCAAATTTTCCGGGACTTTTTGAAGCAGGCGCAGGAGGCAGTGTTTTAAAAGGCGAGAGGCCCTATGATGCCGCACTTCGTGAGCTTAGGGAGGAAACCGGCATTGCGGCGGAAAACCTTGTGCCTATTTACAAGTTGAAAAAGAAAAATGCCTTTTATTATGGATACCTGTGTGTAACTGACTGTGATAAAGAATCTGTAACACTTCAAGAGGGCGAAACCATTGCTTACAAATGGCTTAGTGAAAAAGAGTTTTTAAGATTTATAGACACTAATGATTATGTTATGGTGCACAAGGACCGTATAATGATTTATTTTAAAAAATAGCACTTACAGTGTTGCAAGTATATTGCTCATACCTGTGTGATTTTGTTATGACCAATGAAACCATAATTAATCAGCCGCCGCAACAGTTATTTAATATAAGCTGTTGCGGCGGCTGATTTGCACCGTATAAATAATTAGTTTGTTCAAAAGGTTTTATAAATTAATTTTTGTTAAAAGGCAGTTTGTTTTTGAATAGCCTACCTAACGAATATACAGCAAGGCTTACCAAGAAACCAAAGCAATAGGTAACTGCGCCAATTATTAAAGCAGTGAGGAAATCAACTTCTTCAGCTTTATAGTCACCTATAATTGTGTTTTCGGAAATTTCGCTTGTTTTTGTATAAATATCTGCTATAATTTATTTGGTCGGCAGATTTTATTAAGCCTTATATTTTTTGTTTGTTTAATAAGGCTGTGCCAAGGCTATAGAGTGCTGTTTTAGTTATACGGCATTTTGGAGCCTTGCTTTTATATATTTATAGGTTAGGAAGTGTTTTTGTGTCGGCAGATTTACATTGTCACTCAGTATGCTCAGACGGGGCTACATTGGTTAAGGATGTGGTTAAGCTTGCAAAGCTAAGGGGGCTTTCCGCTATAGCACTAACAGACCACGATACTGTAATGGGAGTGAAAGAGGCAGAGCATTTTGGCAGTATTTACGGCGTACAAATTGTTAGGGGCGTTGAAATTTCTGCCTATGATTTTCAGCGAAACAGGCTGGTGCATATGCTTTGCTATAACTATAAAAATTCTGAGGTTTTTACCGAAACCTTTAATAACATAGCAAACAGCCGTATGAATGCGATGGAAAAGGCTATGTCGGAAATAACAAAGCGGTTTAATATTGATATGGATATGGTTTTGGAGCTGTCAAAAAACAGTGCTACCACATTTAAAAGTCATATAATGAAAGCACTAATGCTGGCAGGCTATACAGACAAAGTGTACGGTGAGCTTTACAAAGAAATATTCGACTGGAAAACAGGCTTTGCAAAAACCAAAATTGAATACCCGGACGTAGAAGAAATTATTAAGCTGATACACAAGGCAGGGGGTACGGCTGTGCTTGCACATCCAACTGTTTACGATACGGTTCCGGCTATACCAAGGCTTATTGAATGTGGTATAGACGGTATTGAGTGTTGGTACCCTCGTGGTACAAAGCAGGACACAGAGGTTTTGCTGGAATATACCAAAAAGCACAATCTGCTTAGAACAGGCGGCACAGATTTCCACGGTTTTAGCTGCGGCAAGGTTAATCCTATTGGAACCTGCACCACATCGCAGGAGGATTTAGACAAGCTGTTAAGCAGATAAAAGCTTAATACAACAAAAATTAAGAGCAGTAAATCCGAATAATATATAAACGGCGCATATTACGGGTGCGTTACCCTTAAAATAAATGTAACGGTTTCGCTTTCTAAGGGTGTGCCGTAACTTGTTTAAGCATTACTATTTTCATTAGATACATTGCTTAGAAAATATAGCGGTGGAACAAAATATACGCTATAATTATGTCAGCAAGGCAAAAACCAATGAGGAGAATAAAACAATGGACAATATTTATCGCAGAGATCACGAAATGGCATATTTTTCTGATGATGCAGTAATAAACCAACAGCTTGAATGTAAGAGAGCTGTTCGTGAGTACAACACAGTAATGCCCTTTGAGCCTGAAAAGGGAAAAGAATGTTTAAGAAAAAGCGGAATTAACTTCGGGAAAATTGCATATTTTGAGCCGCCATTTTATTGCGAATACGGAACGCACATCTTCCTTGGGGAGAATTTTTACGCAAATACCGGCTGTGTTATGCTTGATGTTGCAAAAATAACCATTGGTAAAAACGCTATGCTGGGCCCGGGAGTGTCTATATATACGGCAGGCCACCCAATTCACCCGGACGGCAGAACAAAGGGACTGGAGTATGGTATTCCTATTACCATTGGCGACAATGTTTGGATAGGTGGCAGCAGTGTAATTTTGCCCGGAGTAAAAATCGGAAATAATGTTGTAATAGGTGCAGGCAGTGTAGTTACAAAGGATATTCCTGACAATGTATGTGCCGCCGGAAATCCTTGTAAGGTTATAAGAGAAATAACCGATGACGACAGGCGTTACTATTTTAAGGAACGAGAGTATGACGATGAGGCTTGGGAGAAAATAAACGGTAAGGAATAAACCAAGCTATAATAATTATTAATGCAGTATGTATGCTGCGGCAGGATAAAACAAAAAATCCGTCAGTCTGTTTTGACTGACGGATTTTTACATAAAAACCGCAAACTGATTTGCAATAAAAATTACTTTTCGTTTTTAACTATATCCTCAACAACCTTTTCAATGTTGCTTTGGCATAGTCCAAATATTTCAAGAAGCTGCTTTGCAGGGCCTGAATAACCAAATTCGTCGTTTACACCGATTTTTGTTACCTTTACAGGACACTCAGCAGAAACAACATCGCATACTGCGTCGCCTAAACCGCCGATAACATTATGCTCTTCAACAGTAACAATTCTGCCTGTTTCCTTAGCAGCCTTAATTATAATCTCACGGTCAATAGGCTTAATTGTGTGAATGTTAATAAGTCTTGCATTAATGCCTTTTGCCTCAAGTGCCTTAACAGCCTTTAGAGATTCATTAACTACCAAGCCTGTAGCAATAACTGTAATATCGTTACCCTCGTGCAGTGTAATGCCCTTGCCAAGCTCAAACTTGTAGTTGTCAGGGTCATTAAAGCTGTCTATGGCAAGTCTGCCTAAACGAATGTAAACAGGGCCGTTATATTCATAAGCAGCCTTTACAGCCTCAACCATTTCGTAGTGGTCGGCAGGGTTAAGCACTACCATACCCGGAATAGCTCTCATAATAGCTATGTCTTCAATACACTGGTGTGTAGCACCGTCTTCACCTGTAGAAATACCGGCGTGTGAGCCTGCGATTTTAACATTCAGCTTAGGATAAGCTACAGAGTTTCTGATTTGTTCAAAGGCTCTGCCTGTAGCAAACATAGCAAAAGATGCGGCAAACGGCTTTTTGCCTGCAGCTGCCAAGCCTGCGGCTACACCAATCATATTGCCCTCGGCAATACCGCAGTTAATAAAACGCTCAGGAAATTCCTTTTTGAAAATACCTGTTTTTGTTGCAGCAGCCAAGTCTGCGTCAAGTACCACAATGTCATCGTGTGTTTTAGCCAGCTCGCATAGTGCAAGACCAAAGCTTTCTCTTGTTGCTTTATTAATAACCTGTGCCATTATACAAGTGCCTCCAACTCTTTTAGTTTTGCCTCAAGCTCGCCCATAGCAATTTCGTACTGCTCTTTGTTTGGCGCTGTTCCGTGCCAGCCAACCTGATTTTCCATAAATGAAACATCCTTGCCCTTAACAGTGCTTGCAATTATAACAGAAGGCTTTCCCTTTGTGGACTTTGCGTTTTCAAAAGCACTTTCCAGCTGGTCAAAGTCGTGACCGTTTACTTTAATTACATTAAAGCCGAAAGCCTTAAATTTTTCGTCCAGTGGCTCTATACCGCCAATTTCCTCAACGGTACCGTCTATCTGCAGGCCGTTGCAGTCAACTATAAAGCAAATGTTGTCTAGGTTTTTATGTGCTGCAAACATTGCTGCCTCCCAAACCTGACCTTCCTCGCATTCTCCGTCGCCAAGCAGAGTATATACACGGTAAGATTTATTATCCATTTTACCTGCCAAAGCCATACCGCAAGCGGCAGATACGCCTTGTCCCAATGAGCCTGAGCTCATATCAATACCGGGTGTACCCTTCATATCAGGGTGTCCCTGCAGCATTGCACCTACATGACGAAGCCTTGTAAGCTCGTCCCAGTCAAAATATCCCTTAAGTGCCAATGTTGCATATAGGCTAGGGCAACAGTGACCTTTAGAAAGTACAAATCTGTCACGGTCTGCCCACTTTGGGTTGGCAGGGTCAACATTCATCTCTTTATAATACAAATAGGTATAAATATCAGCCGCTGAAAGCGAGCCGCCCGGATGACCTGATTTTGCATTAAATGTGCCTATAATAGCACCCATACGGGACTTACAGGCTAAAATTTGAAGCTGCAGTTTTTCTGCACTGTTCATAGCACAAACTTCCTTTCTAAAATGCCTAATTTTATGTGGGCAAGTCACCTTGCTAAATTACGCAATTATCTTTATATCACCATATATTATATATGAAAAGCCTTATTAATACAAGTACCTTTTACAAGGTTTTTATGTCATATTGCTGAAATGTGTCGATGCTTTTTGGCTAAAACTAACCTATATGGCTTTGCTGTTCAAATTTATTTTTCGATTAGTTGCACCATAACGGGACTGTGCTTTTCAAAATATGCATATTCCTTAAATCCAATGTCCTTTAATATGTGGAGTCCTCGGTTTATGCCCTTTCCTAAGTCCTGTACCTTGTGGGCGTCTGAGCCTATGGTTATGAGTCTGCCGCCTAAGCTGTAATACCTTTGCAAAAGCTCCTTGTCAGGCAGGGTTGTTCCTATTTCCTGCCGCAGTCCCGAGGTGTTAATTTCCAACGCCTTGTTATTTTTTATAAGCACTTTAAAAATTTCATCAATAAGGCTGTAGTAGCTGCCTATGTTTATTTTTATGTTCTCTCTTCCTGTTATGTAACGCAGGGGATAGGTAAGGTGTGCCAAGCTGTCAAACTTATTCCACCTTGCTACCTCTAAAACCTCTTTGAAATAGCTGTAAAGAATATTCTCTGCAAATTCCCGGGTATATTTCAGCCAGTAGAAGTCTTGCGTGTCCCGTATATTGTGTACAGATGCCAGCACAAAGTCAAAATCGTCAAGAGCCAATGCCTTTTCGGCTGCGTCCAAATCCTGCATAGCCTGTCCAAGCTCAATCCCTCTAAGCAGCTTTACTTGATTTGCAAAGCTTTTTTGGCTTTCTTTCATATGAATTACAGACTGTGGTATAAGCGTCTGAAAGTCGCCGAATTCACTGTCCTGCGGGTTGCTCCAGCCGTTTGCTTCACAGTGGTCTGTTATTGTTATTACATCAATTCCAAGCCGAACAGCTTGCCTGCATATATTGTCTGTTTCCTCACAGCCGTCAAAGCTCCATTTGCTGTGGCAGTGACAGTCACATATAAATTTAAAATCATAGCTCATTTTTTTTACCACACATTAATTTAAAATAATTGTTTATACAGAAATAGGGCGGATAACCGCCCTATGGAAAGTCAAGGTTTATTCGTCCATTTCCCAGTTGTGCCATACATTCTGCACATCGTCATTATCCTCAAGATTATCAAGAAGCTTTTGCATTTTTGTTACGGATTCCTCATCGGTAAGCTTTGTATATGTTGACGGTACCATTTCAACCTCTGCACTTGCAAAGGTGTAGCCCATATTGGTAAGTGCTTCGTTTACAGCACTAAAGTCAGCAGGCTCTGTGTAAATTGTGAAAATATCGTCCTCAGCCTCAACATCAGCTGCGCCACATTCCAAAGCATCCTCCATAACCTTGTCTTCGTCAGCCTCGCATTCCTCTCTGTCTATAATAAGTACGCCCTTTTGTGAGAACATAAAGGATACGCAGCCCGGCTGTCCCATATTGCCGCCGAATTTATCAAAGTAATGTCTTACATCACCGGCAGTTCTGTTGCGGTTGTCCGTAAGTGTTTCAACTATAACAGCTATGCCGCTTGGGCCGTACCCCTCGTATGTAATAGCTTCGTAATTATTTCCGTCGCCATCGCCCGAGGCTTTCTTTATAATTCTTTCAATGTTGTCGTTTGGTACATTGTTTGCCTTAGCCTTTGCAATGCAATCTCTTAGCTTGGAGTTTACTGTAGGGTCAGCACTGCCGCCGTCTCTGACAGCTACTGCCAATTCTCTGCCTATTTTAGTAAATATCTTTGCTCTGGCAGCGTCATTTTTACCTTTTTTCTGCTTAATGGTACTCCATTTATTATGTCCTGACATTTATAATCCTCCTAAAAAATCAGTTATCTAAATAATATCATATATTGTTATTATTTGCAACATCAAAATTGCATTATAACAGTAAAAAACAGGCAGTCACTATGTGACTGCCTGAAATATTATAAAATAATTTTTAAAAAGCGACAAAAATATTACAGTAATGAAATTTGCAGCTTCTTGCCGTTCTTCTCTTGAATTTTTGCGTTCTTTCTGATTTCCTTAGGTGTTGTACCGTAGATTTTCTTGAAATCTCTGTTAAACAGTGAAATGTTGTTGTAACCAACAGCTGTAGCAATGTCGAGAATATTGAAGCGTGTTGTTTCAAGCAGCTCAACTGCCTTTGTTAAACGACACTTGTTAATGTAGCTGATGCAGGTAGTGTGTGTATATTCTCTAAACAGCTTCATAAAGTGGCTGCTGCTTATGCCTACATGGTCAGCAATTTCATCAACAGTTAAGGATCTGTTGTAGTTTTGGTCAATAAAGTCTATAGCACTGCAAATTGCATTTTCACTCTTGTACTTTGACTTTTCCTGACTGCTGCGCTTGTAAATGTAACCGTTTTTGTACAGACACAGGAAGTAGCTCAAAACTGCAATTTTAAGCTCAAGCTCAAAAAGATTTTCTTTATTCTCAATAAGCTTCTTAATTTCCATTAAGTAGTCCTTTAGCTGCTCGTAAGAGCTGTTTTCAGGGGAAATAACACAAGTAACCTCGTATTCTCCCTGCTTTAGCGGCTTAAAATATTTTTCTGTGCAGCAACCGGAGTTTTCTGCATATAAAAAGCTTGGCAAAATTGCAACAGTTGTGTATTCAAGTTTGTCGCAGGACTTGTACACAGAGTGTACAGTGTCAGGCTTTAGGTAAACAATGTCACCCTCCTTTGCACTGTGTTTTTTGCCGTCAATGTAGTAGTCGCAGGTACCGTTATTTATATAATGAATTTCAATTTCAGTGTGATGATGAGGCATAATAAAATCATTTTCTACAATTTCACACTCTTCAATTTCTACAGGAAGGTATCTGTCACCGTATTCTCTTCTTAGGATGTAGTTAAAACGACCGTTATTCATAAGCATTCTCCTTTTGTATTAAATGTATAGCACTATTTTGTGATAACGCATACTTTAATAAGCAAACATATTGTAACATACATTTTTTGAATAATCAACATAAAAGTTATAAAATTTTTCTAATTTCGCAAAAAAATTTAAAAATTTAAAACAAGAGGTCTATGTATAATTGTTTATTGTTTAAAATGGACTGTTTTTCACGAACACAGTCAACTATATACTATCGCAAAATTCTATTAAACATAAAATCTGATTTTATCGTTTGATAAATTAAAGCTGTTTTAAGTTGACAGTACAAAATATAGGTGGTAAAATTTTTGTTATCAACTGACATTTAGGGGTGTTATATAGTGGACAGAATTATTTCAAAACTGCTTATTTACGGTGATATGCCAAAGGACTCAATATTAATGGAAATGGGGGATATTTTTTCCGGCTACAGAAACGGTAGCTACTCTTCCAGTCAGCTTACGGCAAAAATATTTACCCAAATTAAAAGATTGCTTGTGTTGGCTACAGACTATGGCTTTGATAAAAATTTGTGGCACAACTACCTTTCCTTTATACTTATTACAAACGAAAATCCTTTCAGTATTACCTGTGAAAAGGTAGGTGCTAACGACGGCAGTGTAAATTACTTTGCCCTAAACGATTTTGAAGCGTTCAGGGAACTGTTTGACTTTGATTTTTCAGAAATTGAAAAATCTCTGGGAATTGACTGTTTTACAAGAATCTCCAACTACAAGGCTATTGTTAAAAAGGAATTAATGTACAATAAAAATGTAAGTGAAAAGGTTAGGCAGCTAAGTGCCGACCTTGAAAAAACTGCAAACGCACAGGAATTTTTCGATGCTGTAACTAAATTCTATAACGACTACGGAGTAGGAATGTTTGGACTGAACAAGGCATTCAGAATAGCCGGCAGTGACAACTTCCATGTTGAGTTTAAAGCTATTAACAATATGGACAAGGTTATGCTTGACGACCTTGTAGGCTACGAAAAACAAAAGAAAATGCTTGTTGAAAACACAAAGGCGTTTGTTGAAGGCAGAAGGGCTAACAATGCTTTGCTGTTTGGCGACAGCGGCACAGGTAAATCCACCAGCATTAAGGCTATTGTAAATGAATTTTATCCTTATGGTTTGCGTATGATTGAAATATATAAGCATCAATTTAAGGATTTATCAAATGTAATAGCACAAATAAAGAACAGAAACTACAAATTTATAATCTATATGGACGACCTTTCCTTTGAGGAATTTGAAATAGAGTACAAATTTTTAAAGGCTGTTATTGAGGGCGGTGTAGAAACTAAGCCGGACAATATACTTATTTATGCTACCTCAAACAGAAGACATTTAATTAAAGAAACCTGGAAGGATAAAAACGATATGGAATTTGAGGATGGCTTGCACCGTTCGGATACTATCGAAGAAAAAATGTCGCTTGTAAACAGATTCGGCTGTATGATAAATTATTCAAAGCCAACTCGTGACCAGTACTTGAACATTGTAAAGGAGCTTGCTAAGAAAACCGGAATTACAATGAACGAGGACGAGCTTATTGCCGGTGCAAAGCAGTGGGAAATGTACCACGGTGGTATTTCCGGCAGAACTGCACAGCAGTATATTAACCACCTACAGGGCATACAAAAGTAAGAAATATAAATTGTATAAAAGCAAGCAGTACCTACGGCTAAAGCAAAGGCTTTGGCACGGGGTACTGCTTTTTGTTTTTATACTCTTTAATTGGTTGCGATGTTATTTTTTATTGTCTGTAAGAAGTGAGTGCTTAATGTCCCACAGACGCTTAGAAAGGTCAACATAATATTTGTGTGGATTATCAAACCTTGTTACTTCACTCCATAGTGTTTGCAGCTGCTGCTCACAGTGGCTTTTAATTTCTTTAACGCTAGGGGAGCTGTATACACATTTGCCCTTACTGAAAATCTGCTTGCGCAGCTTAACTGCATTAAAGTTTGTAAGCTCCTTTTTCTTCCAGGTGTTGTCAGGGTCGAAAATAGTGTATGGCTTTGTGTCGTCTATATTTTCGCCTAAAAGGGTTAAAACATCGGCTATAGCCTTGCCGCTTTCCTTGTCGTACAAACGCCAAAGCTCCTTTTGACAGGGCGTTGTAATTTTGCTTACATTGTCGCTAATCTTTATTCTAGGCACAAATTTTCCGTTTTTTTCTACAGCTGCCAGCTTATATACTCCGCCAAAAACAGGCTCGCTGGAGGCTGTTATCAGTTTTTCGCCAATGCCGAAGTTGTCAATTTTGGCACCCTCCTCAAGTAAATCACGAATAATATATTCGTCAAGCGAGTTAGAGGCGCATATGGAGCAGTCCTCAAAGCCTGCTTCGTCCAGCATTACTCTTGCTTTTTTTGAAAGATATGCAATGTCACCACTGTCAATTCTAATGCCCTTTGGCCGGTAGCCATTTGGTACCAAAACCTCATTAAATACCTTTATGGCGTTTGGTACGCCGCTTTTAATTGTATTGTAGGTGTCTACCAACAGCACACAGTTGCTTGGGTAGGTTTCGGCATAGGCTCTAAAGGCGTCCTCCTCGCTGTCAAAAAGCTGAACCCAGCTGTGGGCCATTGTACCCATAGCCGGAATGTCAAACATACAGTCGGATATTACATTTGAAGTACCTACACAACCGCCTATATATGCAGCCCTTGCGCCGTATATAGCGGCGTCACCGCCTTGGGCACGCCTTGCGCCAAACTCCATTATAGCTCTGCCGCCGCTTGCCCTGACAATGCGGTTTGCTTTTGTGGCAATAAGGCTCATATGGTTAATGTACAGCAGTATAGCCGTTTCTACAAACTGTGCCTGAATTACAGGGCCTGTTACCGTAACTATAGGTTCGTTAGGGAAGATAGGCGTACCCTCCTCCACTGCATATACATCACAGCTGAATTCAAAATTCTTTAAATACTGCAAAAATTCTTCACCGAAAATGTACTTACTTCTAAGGTAGCTAATGTCCTCGTCGGTAAATTTTAAGTTAGTAAGATACTCTATAACCTGCTGTAGTCCGCACATTATGGCAAAACCGCCGTTGTCAGGTACTTTTCTGAAGAACATATCAAAGGTGGCGGCAGTATCCTTTAGATTGTACCTGAAATATCCGTTAGCCATAGTAATTTCGTAAAAATCAGTAAGCATGGTTAAATTTCTTGTGTTTAGTTTGCTGTTCATAATTGTACCTCTTTATATAACTTTTTTTACTATTTCTATGCCGTTTATGCTCATATTATATAAGGCAAAAAGACTGCAAAGCTCTCTGTTATGCTCCGGAGCGTCATATGTGGCTGTTAGGCTGCTTGGTACAATAACCCTTGCAATTTTATTTTCACGGTTAAATTCCGCCTTTAAAGTGAGTGCAAGCTGCTGCACGCATATGTCTGTACAGCAGCCTACTATAATGTAGGCTGTATACCCTTTGTTAAGTATTTTCTTTTTAAATTCATCCTCCAAAAATCCGTTAGTTGAGTTTTTCTTTATAACGGTAATGTTTCCTGCATCGTTCAATTCGGGAGTAAGCAAGCACTCATCTGTTCCGGCAAGGCAGTGCACAGGGTAGCCGGTAAATTCCGGAGACTGCTCTGTATGGGTGTCTGCCAGTGCGTACACATCAATGCCTTTTCCTCTGGCTATCGTGGCAAAGTTGGCAATGTCCTGGTTAATTTCCTTAATAAAGGGGCTTGCCAATGCACCGTCATTTACAAAGCCGTTTATCATATCTACAACTATTACACAGGTTTCCTGCGGCTGTAAAACCTTAAGGGAAAGCTCCGGCAGACCGCACAGGGTTCTCTTTATTCCGTCTATAAAATTTACTGCTGTTTCATCTGCTTTTCTCATATTATTATCTCCTTTTTCTATTAACAAATTTATATATCAAAATTTTATAATATTCTAAATAACTATTGAATAATTATTAAAGTTAGTGTAAAATTGTGACAGGGTTAATTGTTATAATTACCCATAGTAAGATTATTGGGGTGAATGGTATGAATAAGAGCTGTGCTGTGAAGGGCACGAAAAATGTGATAGGCACAAATGTTCTTGCTTTAAGAAAGCAGAAAGGGTTAAGACAAACCGACCTGGCAGCCGCACTGGCGGAGAAGGGGGTTCAGATGTCACCTACCGGCTTATCTAAAATAGAAACTCAAAGCAGAATGGTTTCTGATATTGAGCTTGTAGCTATTGCGGAGGTTTTGGGGGTGTCAGTCGAAAGACTATTAACAGAATAATTATTATGCCTATAGTCACTACACAATGGTGTTGCTCCGACAGCAGCACCATTGTGCTTTTTTATTTTCAGGCAAAGCTTCCTTGTAATCAGGAGGCTAAGCTTTTTATAATTTCCCCTATAATTGATATTCCCTTTTCGATGCTGCTCTTTTCTATTCCCGAAAAAGAAATTGAAAAGGAGCTGTTATCATTGTCACGAAAAATAGCTTTAATTTTATTTTCGCAAAGCAATTTCTTTAACTTATCAAGGTCAACAGGATTGTTAGGCTTAATGTTGACCGAAAGTGATGCTTCAAGCAGTGTTACTTTTGCGAATTTTGAAATTTGCTTTAGCTGTTTTAAGGTAAACTCACTTTTATCTTTATATATTTTTCGCAGTCGTCTTAAGCTGCGCTCCATTTGACCGTCTGAAATATATTTAGCCAGTGCGAGCTGCTCCATTTTGGAGGCTGTTTGGTTATATTTTTCCTTATTGGCTGTGTAACAGCCTAAAAGCTCAGGGGAGAGCACCATATATCCTATTCTTACCGACGGCAAAAGCAGCTTTGAAAAAGAGCCGATGTAAACCACCCTGTTTTTATTGCTGCCCTGCATAGCGGGTACAGGCTTTGATGAATATTTTAACTCACCGTTATAATCGTCCTCTATTATTATGCCGTCGTTCTCCTCTGCCCAGCGCAAAAGCTCGTTACGCCTGCTAACCTTAAGAGTTTTGCCGCTTTGTAAATTGCCCGACGGATTTATAAGAAGTATTCTTGCACCGGTGCTCTTAAGAAAGTCAACATCAATACCGCTTCGGTCTGCTTCTGTCTTTACAACGCTGTAGTTGCAGTCGGCAAAAACCCTTTCGGCATACGAAAAGCCATGGCTTTCTACTGCAATTATATTTCCGTAGTGCTGCCTTAATATTCCACAAAGTATATACAAAAGCGGCTGTGTGCCTGCACCTATAACAATTTCACTGCAGTCTGCCGTTACTCCACGAACACTGTAGCTGTACTTGGACAACGCCTGTCTTAGCCGCTGTTCGCCCTGAGGGTTGCCGTAGGAGGTTATGAGGTAGTCGCAGTTAATGATGTAACGAATGTACTTTTTCCAAAGCTTTAGGCTTATGTCGCCTATGTCAACGCTTTTTCCCGTAAAGTCATATTTCCACACGGCAGAGGAGCTGCCGGCTTCGGATATATGGGGCAGATAAGTGCTTTTAATATTGCTTGCCGCAGCATCTGCGGTATAAAAGCCGCTTTGGGGCTTGTTTGTAATATATCCCTCTGCACAAAGCTGAGAGTAAGCATTTTCAACGGTAGTTTTGCTTATGTTTAAATCCGCCGACAGCTTTCGTATTGACGGCAGCTTACTGCCTGCCTGTATATTTCCGTTTTGTATATTTAGCTTAATATTGCTGTACAGCTGTATATACAAAGGTTCCTTTTGTTCTTTGTCTAAGTTAATATAATCATAAAGCATAGCATACACCCTTTAACTTATATTATCACAAATTGTACAATATTTTCAATAGAATACGCTGTATTATTAAATATTTTATTTATAAAATTAATGTTCACGGTTTGTTAATAATGAATACTTACAAAATTTACAAAAAATTAGCACTCTAAGGGTTAGAGTGCTTGAAATTTATTTGAGTATGATATATAATACTAAACACTGACAGTAAACATTGCTTGTATGCGGATATGATTTGTAAAAATATCGGCGTAGCTGTGTTTATAGATTATTTAAACCGAAGGAGAATATTAATATAATGAGCAATCCAATTTTTACAATCGAAATGGAAAACGGTGATATTATTAAGGGCGAGCTTTACCCTGAAATTGCACCTAATACGGTAAATAATTTTATAAGCTTAGCTAACAGCGGCTTTTATAACGGGCTTACATTCCACAGGGTTATATACGGCTTTATGATTCAGGGCGGCTGTCCTGACGGAAACGGCTGCGGCGGCCCGGGTTACGGCATAAAGGGCGAGTTTGCACAAAACGGGTTCAAGAATGACCTTAAGCATACAGCCGGCGTACTTTCAATGGCTCGTTCAATGATGCCAAATTCTGCAGGCTCACAGTTTTTTATCATGCACAAGGACGCACCGCACCTAGACGGCTCTTATGCTGCATTTGGTAAGGTAACAGAGGGCATGGAGGCTGTAAACGCAATTGCAGAGTGTGACACCGACTATTCAGACAAGCCTCTTGACCCGCAGGTTATAAAAGCTATTACTGTAGATACGCTTGGCGTAGAGTATCCACAGCCTGAAAAGTGCTGATTGATTTAATATTTTGCATATAGTAAATTTTAATTAAAAAAGAGGTAACGGATAATGGAAAAGAAAAATTTTAAGGCCGAGTCCAAAAGATTAATGGATTTAATGATTAACTCCATTTATACACATAAGGAGATTTTTTTAAGAGAAATTATTTCAAATGCCAGTGACGCACTCGATAAGCTGCACTTTGTATCTTTAACAGACACCACAGCCGAGAAGCTGCCGGAGCTGTTTATTAAAATCTACCTTAATAAAGAGGACAGAACCATTACTGTTGCTGACAACGGTATTGGTATGAGCTTAGAGGAGCTTGAGGATAACCTGGGTACTATTGCCAAAAGCGGCAGCCTGCAATTTAAAAATGACCTAAGCGAGGACGAAAAGTCCGACATTATAGGTCAGTTTGGCGTAGGCTTCTATTCTGCCTTTATGGTGGCAGATGAAGTTACCGTAAATACAAAGAAATACGGCAGTGACAAGGCTTACCAGTGGAAATCCTCCGGTGCCGACGGCTACACAATAGAGGAAACCGCAAAGGAAAACTGCGGTACTGAAATTATAATGCACATAAGAGAGGACGCCGAGGGAGAGGACTACTCACAATATCTTGAAAGCTACAAGATACAGTCATTGGTTAAGAAGTATTCCGACTACATCAGATTCCCTATAAAGATGGATGTTGAAACCTCTGTAAACACAGCAAAAGAGGGCGAAGAGCCTAAGTATGAGCAGGTAACAGAGGAAAAGGTGCTTAACAGTATGGTACCTATATGGAGAAAGAATAAAAACGAGGTTACCCAAGAGGAATATAACAACTATTATAAAGAAAAGTTTATGGATATGACAGATCCTCTTGTAACTATAAATGTAAGTGCCGAGGGAGCAGTATCTTATAAGGCTCTTATGTTTATACCTGCTGTTGCTCCGTATGGATATTATTCAAAAGAAGCCGACAAGGGCTTACAGCTCTACTCAAACGGCGTTATGATTATGGACAGATGCGAACAGCTGGTACCTGATTACTTTAGATTTGTAAAGGGTGTTGTTGATTCTCAGGATTTGTCACTGAATATTTCCCGTGAGCTTCTACAGCATGACAGACAGCTGAACATAATCGCCAAGAACATTGAAAAGAAAATTAAATCAGAGCTTACAAAGCTTTTGAAGAACAGCCCGGATAAATACGAAACCTTCTGGAAAGCCTTTGGTTTGCAGATTAAATACGGTATAGCTTCAACATACGGTATGAACAACGAAAATCTAAAGGATTTGCTTGTTTTCAAAAGCTCGGCTGTAGACGGCTACACAACACTGGCCGACTATGTTTCGAGAATGCCTGAAAGCCAAAAGTATATTTACTATGCCTGCGGCGAAACAGCAGAAAAAATACAGGCACTTCCACAAACTGAGCTGTGCAAGGACAAGGGCTACGAATTTTTGTATTTCACAGACGATATAGACGAGTTTGTTGCAAAGTCACTTATAACATATGGCGAAAAGACAATTATGTCTATAGCTGATGAGCATGCAGAGCTTCAAAGTGATGAGGAAAAGGAGAAAACAGAAAAGCAGACACAGGAAAATAAAGAGCTGCTTGACTTTGTTGCCGAAAAGCTTAAGGATAAGGTAACAAAAGCTGTAATTTCAAAGAATCTAAAGTCACACCCGGTTTGCCTGTCTGCCGAGGGTGCAATTTCAATAGAAATGGAGAAGTACTTCTCACAAACACCCGGCGACGAGCCAAAGCCAAAGGCCAGCAAGGTGCTTGAGCTTAATGCCGACCACCCTGCTTTTGAGGCACTGAAGAACGCTTATGAGAGCGACAAGGAAAAGGCCGGAAAGCTAGCTGAAATTCTTTATAACCAAGGCTTGCTTATTGCCGGCTTGCCACTAGAAAAGCCGGTAGAATACTGCGACCTTGTTTGCAGTTTGTTTTAACTGAAATTTGATTTGCGGAATTTGCTTTAATCAATTTACCCCCTATGGCACGGCAAAAAACCGTGCCCTAGGGGGCTTTGCATTTTTTATTCAAACCGCTGTTTACTTTTCTCTTTTATCATCAAACAAACGCACTCCACATGACTGGTGCCGGGGAACATATCTACCGGGGTTACCTCCTGCGGGGTGTAGCCAAGTGTGTTGAATATTTTTATATCCCTTGCCATTGTGGCACTGTCACAGGATACATATACAACCCTTTTTGGCGATATGTGGGAAATTGTTTCTATTAACTCTTTATCACAGCCCTTGCGTGGTGGGTCAACGATTATCACAGTAGGCATTAACCCGCTTTTTTCCAGCTGTTGTGCGGCTTTTGCGGCGTCGGCACATATGAACTCGGCGTTGGTAATGTTGTTTAGCCGAGCGTTGTGCTTGGCATTTTCAATAGCCTGCGGAATAATTTCAACTCCTACCAGTTTTTTTACCTTGTGTGCCATAGATAAGCCTATTGTGCCTGTTCCGCAGTACAAATCCAGCAGTACATCGTCCTTGCTGAGCCGGGCATAATTCTGTGCTGTTTGGTACAAACGCTCTGCCTGTGTTCTGTTTACCTGATAGAAAGACAGCGGCGATATATTAAACCTTAGCCCGCACAAAATATCCGTTATAAAGTCACTGCCGTACAGAGTTATACATTTTTTCCCCAGTATAACATTGGTTTTTTCCTTGTTTATATTCAGCTGTAGGCTTTTAAAGCCACTGATTGTTTTTAATTGCTTTATTAATGAGTCTGTGTTGTTAATAGAATTGCCGTTAATAACTAAGCACACCATTATTTCACCTGTGGATTCGCCGTAACGAAGGTATAAATGGCGAAGCAATCCCTTGTGTGTAGCTTCGTTGTATGGTTCTATGTTGTTTTCCACAGCCCAACGGCGAACAATCTCGCCTATTTCCGAAAAAACAGGCGGCTGTAAATTACAGTTAGTGCTGTCAACAATGCGGTGGCTGTGATATGCGTAAAAGCCCATTACCAAATTACCGTTATTATCCTTTCCGACAGGTAATTGGGCTTTATTTCTGTAGCTGTTTCTGCTTGGGCCTGCTACAAGTTCATTTATTTTCAGGTTTTCAAAACCGCCTATTCTCTTTACAGCGTCCTCTACACGCTGTTTTTTTATTTTACATTCTGCATCATATGAAATGTGCCTGTAGGTACAGCCGCCGCACTGCTTAAAATATTTGCAGTCCGGCTCTATTCTGTCAGGCGATGGCTCCAGTATGTTTTCAACCCTGCCTATAGCGTAATTTTTTGATGTTTTTATTATCTTTGCTTCAATAACATCGCCTACGGCAGTATTAGTAATAAATACGGCAGTTCCGTCTATGCGGCCTACTCCGCTGCCTTCGGTAGTCATACCGGTTATTACTGTTTTGTATGTTTCATTCTTTTTTAAATTCACAAAAAACACCCTTAATTTTTTACTAAAAATATTATCCATATTTCAACATAAGTATATTATATCACAAATTTTTTAAAAGGTATTTATTTTTTGTAAAAATAGCAATATAATTACAGAGTATAAATGTGTTTAATTTGGGAGTGTTTTAATAGATGGATAGAGAAGCTTTAAAGAATGTTAAAAATATACATTTTGTTGGAATTGGCGGTTCGGGTATGTGCCCATTGGCAGAAATTTTACTTTCTAAGGGCTACCACATAACCGGCTCTGACTGTAACGAGTCGGATACACTTGACAGAATAAAAAGCTATGGCATTACCGTGCATATGGGACATAAACCTGAAAACATAGAGGGTGCTGAGCTTGTAGTGTATACAGCCGCCGTTAAGCAAGACAACCCTGAACTTGTAGCGGCAAGGGAAAAGGGCATAAAAACTGTTGAGCGTAGTGAAATGCTGGGCTTTGTTTCTGACCATTACAAAGAAAGCATAGCAATTTCGGGTACACATGGTAAAACCACAACTACGGCAATGCTTACACAGGTGCTTATGGGCTGTAAAATGGATCCGTCGGCAATAATAGGCGGCAAGCTGCCGTTTATAGGCGGCAACAGCGTAGTTGGCAAGTCTGACATCATTGTTTGCGAGGCCTGCGAGTATGTTAATACATTTTTACAAATGCACCCTGCAATTTCTGTTATCTTAAATGTAGACGCAGACCATTTGGATTTCTTTAAAAATCTTGACAATATTAAAAAATCCTTTAACCAATTTGCAAAGCAAACCAGCCAACTGTTGGTAATTAACGGCGACGATAAAAACAGCGTTGAGTGTACTGCCGATGTTAATTTAAAGAAGCTGTTTTATGGCTTTGATTCCAAAAATGATTATTATGCCGCAAACTACCAAAAAGGGGAGGGCGTAAGCCAAAGCTTTGACCTTATGTCTGACGGTAAGCTAATTACAAAAATTACACTTAATGTTCCGGGTAAGCACAATGTGCTTAATGCGTTGGCGGCTATTACCGTTGCACTTTATTTAGGTGCCGAGCCTGAAAACATTGCTAAAAGCATTGCTGAATTTTCAGGTGTGCACAGACGCTTTGAAATTTTGGGAAATGTAAACGGCATTACAGTTGCCGACGACTTTGCCCACCATCCAACAGAGCTTACAGCTACACTTAACTCTGCAATGTCAATGGGCTTTAGAAAGGTATGGGGCGTTTTCCAGCCGCATACATTCTCAAGAACATATATGCTGCTTGATGATTTCGCAAAGGCTCTGTCAATTCCGGATGAGATTATTATTTCTGAAATTTTGCCTGTAAGAGAAACAAACACCTACAATATTTATGCCGAGGATTTATGTGCTAAAATAGAGGGCAGTGTTTACAGAAAGACCTTTGATGAAATTTCAGACTATGTATGCAGTCACGCACAACCGGGGGATTTAATCCTGACAATGGGCGGCGGAAATGTTTATATGTGTGCAAACAAAATATTTGCACAGCTGCAGGGTAAAAATAAGTAATTAAAAACACTGTAGATTTGTATATAGCAGTGTTTGCTGCAGAAAAATTATTTGTATTTTTATGACAGCAAATATAAAAAACGGGAGCATCTGCGTTGGTGCTCCCGTTTTTTATGCTTATTTATCAAATTGCTTTAATTCATTACCGCTGTACATATTCTGCTTGTTATTTGATTCCTGCAAATATTTGTTAAAGCTCTTGTACGATAAAAACAGCAGCCGCTTTTGTTGGGCAGCTGCTGTTTTTTGTGAAATTAGGTTTTAATTTATAACCATAGTATTATTTAATTTTGTAATTCAGCAGCATGGCCTTGTCTGCCTTGCTTACCCTTAAGCTTTCCCGACATTTTTGTATTGCTTTATTCTGTACGGCAGGCTGTAGGGAATACCGCTTAAAAAGTGCCATGGTTTGTTGAGGAAATTTTACATAGCAAACGCTTAAAGCCCAAGCTACAGCCATTTGAATATAATATTCACTGCGTGCTATTTGCTCCAAACTATGCAAAGTGGAGTCAATATAATCATCTGTTATAAATTTTTGCATAAGCATAACAACACCAAAGCGTACATAAAATTCATTTTCGCTGTGCAGGTATGGCTCAATAAAATCTCTAAAATTTTCAAGCCGGTTTTTGGGAGGCTTTATTCCTCCGCAAAATGTGTCGCAAACTGCCCAGTTGTTTATTTTAGGTACAAAGTCCTTTATATATTCCAGCTTTTTGTTCCAAGAGCATTTAAGATAGCCTATAACAATACCCTCAAGCATTGCTTCCTCGTAATACTCATTGCCTGCCAGCGTTAAATAATCGTCTATGTTGTCACAGCTGTTAATTAGTTCTTTTGCAAGCCTGCGCAGCTTAGGAACAGATACTCCGAGTACATTGTCTGTACCGGGAAGTAAGCCACTGTGAAATTTCTGATATTTTGTGTCGGCTAATTCTTTTAGCTGCTGTAACAACTCGCTGTAGTTTTCCTGTGTGTACATTTTTATACCTGATAATGCTTTGTGATGCTGTCAGCCAAGCACCTTTTTAGCAATGTCTACGCTTTCCTTTGCGTCTTTACTGTAGTAGTCGGCACCGATTTTTTCGGCATAGTCGGGTGTTAATACAGCTCCTCCTACCATAACAGTACAGTCGCAGTTTTTCCTTAGGAGTGCTATTGTTTCCTCCATTGACTTTAAGGTTGTTGTCATTAATGCAGACAAGCCCACCAGCTTAACATTATTATCAACGGTTGCTTTTACAACCTCCTCATAATCTACATCTTTTCCCAGGTCGATTACAGTGTAGCCGTAATTTTCCAAAAGCACCTTAACTATATTTTTACCAATGTCATGAACATCGCCTTTAACTGTGGCTAAAACAATTTTACCCTTGCTTACAGGGGCAGAGTCCTCGCTTATAAGCTTCTTCTTTATAACATCAAAGCAGGCCTGAGCTACGGTGGCAGACTGTATCAGCTGTGGTAAAAAGATTTTTCCCGTTTCAAAGTCTGCACCGGCCTTGTCAAGTGTAGGGATAAGATAATCGTTAATAATGTCCATAGGGGAGTGGCTTTCAAGCAGCTTTTCGGTTACCTGTGCACCCTCTGCTTTTAAACCGTTTTCTATGGCATAATTTAATGATATTTCCTTCTTTTCTGACTGCGGCTTTTTTGCGTCAGCATTGTTGTATGCTTGAATGAACTCTACGGAGTTTTTATCTATATTTGCAAGCAGTCTGTATGCACGCACTGCGCCTGTCATAGCGTCTATGTTAGGATTGATAATAGGCAGGTCAAGTCCCTTTTGCAGTGCCATAGTAAGGAATGTAGAGGTAACAAGCTCTCTGTTTGGCAGACCAAAGGATATGTTAGACACACCTAAAACCGTTTTTACACCCAATTCTTTTTTTACTCTTTCAAGGGCATTTAGGGTTTCAAGCACACCCTCCTGTTCTGCAGATGCAGTCAGTGTTAAGCAGTCTATATAAATATCGCTGTTTTTTATACCAAGTGCGTTGGCACGCTTTACTATTTTTTCTGCAATGGCAAAACGCCCCTCTGCCGTTTTTGGTATACCGTCTTTGTCAAGAGTAAGTCCAACTACGGCGGCACCGTATTTTTTTACAAGAGGCAGTACGGCTTCAAGGGATTTTTCTTCGCCGTTTACAGAGTTTACTATCGGCTTGCCGCTGTAAACTCGCAGGGCACTTTCAAGTACCTGCGGAATGGTCGAATCTATTTGCAGTGGCACATCAACAACGCCTTGTAGCCCTTTAATAGCTCTTATCATCATTTGCTCTTCATCAATTTCAGGCAAGCCTACATTAACATCCAAAATCTCGGCGCCGGCATTAATTTGTTCAATACCCTGTGTCAGAATATAGTCAAGGTTGTTATTACGCAAGGCCTCTTTAAACAGCTTTTTGCCTGTTGGATTAATTCTTTCGCCTATTATTCTGGGCTGGTTTATTACCACTGTACGGCTTGGCGAACAAACAGCAGACGGTACAGCTGTACTGCGTTTATAAGGCTTGGCATTTTTTAGTGCTGTGCTTAGCTGCCTAATATACTCCGGTGTAGTACCACAGCAGCCGCCTAAAATTGTTGCACCTAACGGCACAATGCCGTTTGCCATATCGGCGGCAAATTCCTCGGGCGGCAGGTCGTATTTCCCTGTAGCAGGGTCGGGAAGACCGGCGTTTGGTTTAACTATAATAGGCAAGGTTGTCCATTTTGCAAGCTCTTCTACAACGCCACGCAGCTGTACAGGCCCTAATGAGCAGTTTACACCCAATGCATCTACACCTAATCCCTCAAGCGTAAGTGCCATAGAGCTTACGCTGCAGCCTGTAAAGGTACGCATATTTTCTTCAAAGGTCATAGTGCAGACAATAGGCTTGCTGCTGTTTTCCTTTGCGGCTAAAACGCCGGCTTTCAGCTCGGCAAGGTCAGTCATAGTTTCAAAAACTATAAGGTCGGCATCTGCACCGGCAAGAATAACCTCTTTGTATATTTCGTATGCTTCGTCAAAGGACATACTTCCCGTTGGCTCCATCAGCTGTCCGATAGGACCAATATCCAGTGCCGCCAATGCACCCGTACCGTCTGTTGCCTCTTTTGCAACCTTTACCGAAGCCTTAACAACCTCTTCAACGGTATAGCCGCTTTCGGCAAGCTTGTAGCTGTTGGCACCAAAGGTGTTGCTGTAAACAACCATTGAGCCTGCGTCAATGTAGGACTTGTGAATATCCCGTACAATTTCAGGGTGAGTAATGCTTAAAATCTCTGGGCATTCTCCGGTTTTAAGCCCCTTTGCCTGAAGCTGTGTGCCCATTGCACCGTCAAAAATTATAAAATCCTTTTCCTTAATTAGCTTATTGAACACAATGGTTTCCTACCTTTCTATATTGGCAAGTGCTTCTCAGATTACAGCATAAGCACCCACGCTTTGCCGGAGCTACCGGAGTGTGCGAAAGCCCTATTATAGCCGTAACAGATTTAATAGGGGTAAGCGTCATACTGTCTGCGGTACACAGTCCTATTTTTCTGGGAGCGTCAAGTATTGTTAAAATTTCCTTTTGTATGTCAATAGGTAAATCGCCGTAGCCCGGGCTGTAACGCCATGTTTTATAGCAGGAGGAGTCAAGTGCAGAATATATTTCCTCCTCTGCTTTATTGCAAAGCTGTTCAATTGCAACACTGGACAGGCTGTTAATTACTATAGCCTTTGACATATCCTGTAATTGTGCGGTACGAATTAAATTATCTATATTTCCCGAAAGCGTAGCGCACATAAGCACAATGCCATAACAGCCGTTTAAGTGGCGTTCTATGTCCTTGCCTGTAAGGAGCAGATTGGTGTTAAGCACCTGAATGCCCATGTCTGTTTTTTCAATATCGAAAATTCCGTAGCGGTATCGTGGTATACTGTTTTTAATAACAAGCTGCTCGCACTGCGGCAGCATAGCAAGGGTGTTAGCGTCTGCCTTACCCTTTTTAACCCCCATATACCGCAAGGCCTCGTCATAATCAAGTTCACCTAATGTTATCAAGTAAATCACCTCATGTGCTCACTTTGTGTGCTTATTTTTTCAAAATAAGTGCTGAAGGAATTTTTGCAGAAAATTTTTCCCAGAACTAAGTTAAATATAGTATGTATTTATTTTTTCAAAATAAGTGCTAAAGAAATTTTAGAATAAAATTTTTCTAAAAATCAAGTCAAATACATGTGCTCACTTTGTGTGCTCACTTCCGTAGGAAGTGAGTGCGTTGTGTGCTTATTTTTTCAAAATAAGTGCAAAAGAAATTTTAAAATAAAAACTTCCCTCAATATCACCCAAATTTAAAATAAGATTGCCTAAAATCAAAGCAAGGATTTAATGTTTTCTGCAATTTTTGTTGCAACATATGGATTGTTCATTGTGTAAAGATGAATACCCTCTACACCGTTTGCTATTAAATCAACAATTTGGTCAACTGCATATGCAATGCCGGCATCACGCATAGCTTCCGGATTAGAGCCGTATTTCTGCATCATCATAGAAAATTTTCTGGGAAGTGATGCACCGCACATATCTACCATTCTTAAAATTTGCTTACTGCTGGTAACAGGCATAATTCCGGCCTCTATAGGAACATTTATTCCGGCAATTCTTGCCTTTTCAACAAATTTATAAAATACGCTGTTGTCAAAAAACAGCTGTGAAATCAAAAATTCTGCACCGGCATCAACCTTTTTCTTTAGGTTAAGTATGTCCTGTATTTCGTTTTCCGATTCCATGTGTACCTCAGGATAGCAGGCACCGCTTACACCCATTTCAGGATATTTGCTTTTTATATATGATACTAAATCACTTGCGTAGGTAAAATCCTTTTTCGGAGTTAAATCAGGGTTTTTGTCGCCTCTAAGAGCCAAAATATTTTCAACGCCTACTGCCTTAAAATCTGCTATTGCCTTGTCTATGTCGTTCTTATCATTTGTAAGGCAGGTTAGATGCGCTACAGGCTCCACATGATGAGTGCTTTTTATAATTGACGCTATCTTACAGCTGTGCTCGGTATTGCCTCCACCGCCTGCACTGTAGGTAACACTTATATAGTCGGGGTTAATATTTGTTAGCTTGTCTAAGGTTTCATATACGATATCAATACTGTCTGTGAATTTTTTAGGAGGGAAAACCTCCAGTGAAAAAACAGTTTTGTTTTGCTTGAATTTATTAATTACCTTCATTGCAATTCTCCTTAAGGTGAAAATAATGGGGACGATACGGCTAATCGTCCCCTAAATAGTCTGTTAATGATGTATACTTACATATTTCCCGGCGGTTTATTAGGGTTGTTGTTCTGCATGTTTTCATAATTATCTGTTTCAGAAATAATTACGCCCTGCTCATTAATAGACAAGCCCGGACGGAGTGCATCCATTTCTGCAAGCACCCAGTTGAACTCGCCGCTGGTAACAATACATCCGCAGTAGTTGCACTGACCTGCACTTGAAATAGAGTCAAGCGGTGCACCGCAGTGTGGGCAAACATTGGCCTTGGTGCCGGTGCTTATATCGGTTTTAACGCCCTTCTTACGCATATATGTCATTAGATAATCAATATAGCAGTACTTGTCCTTGCTGCCCTTAATAACATTTCCTGTTCTTTCGTCAACAATATAGTCAATTATGCGTGTTGACATATAAACTGTAAGATATTCGTATTGATTATCCCGCCTGTACAAATGCAGATAAGCGTCGCTTATATTAATATTTTCAATGTAATTAATGCGGTGTGTATTTATATATTCCTGCAGCTGAAGCTCGTGCTGTCTGAAAAGCTCTTCCTTTTCAAAAGGTCTTATCTTGCTCCAATCTCTGGCAGTCCATGCCTGCTGTAAAAGAATAAAGTTTTCTTTAGCCCATGAAACAAACCGTATGTCGCTGAATTGCGGGTCAATCTTATTAACAGCAAGCAAAATTTGTGCTTGATGATTTCCCGGCTTAGCTACACGCAAAGGCTGTGCAGGTCTGTTGTTTTGCTGTTGGCTTACGGATTTCTTTATAACATTCTTCAATATGAAAATTATGGCGAATATAAACACGATGGGCACCAAATTCATAATCAGTGAAAAAATCATTGAGGTGCTCATAAGCTCGCTTGCATCATCATAGCTATAGCTTCTGCTTTTACTGTTGCTGTCATAACTGTCATAACTGTCATAACTGTCATAGCTGTCGTGGCTGTCGTAGCTGTCGTGGCTGTCGTAGCTGTCGTGGCTGTCGTAGCTGTCGTAGCCTCCGTAGTCATAACCGGAGTCGTAGCTTCCGTAGTCGTTGTAGTTGCCTACATCCCACTTTTCGTTGTATGCCGAAGCATTAAGCGAAAATGCCGCCCCGAAAGCGACAAGCAGGCACATTACCGCCACTGTTAAGGCAGATACTTTTTTATTCCTCATTAATATATATTCCCCTTTAAAATGTGGTTACTTATTCCGAATTATACCATATAATTTTTTTCATTTCAACGGTTATGCAGACAAAATACTGTATACGTCTTTAGCTGCTGTTTACTCTTGCCTGTTGTCGGGTATATCTGCAAAAGAAGGTTTTATATACATTTTTGTCAATACGCTTTTTTGCTCGAATTTTAATACTAGCTGTTTGTCAATAATTTATATATAATTTGTACAAAATTGGTTTTTAATTTTTGCAAAAAAATCAATATAAAATATTTAGCCGCTATGATATAATTCTACCGATGATATATATAAGGAGGAGACTTAAATGTTTCTAAGCAAAAAGAAAAGAGGCACCAAAGCGGTAAGCATTATGCTTGTGGCAGCTATGATTTCTTCCGTTGCTGTAATAAGCGCTGTAAGCACCAGTGCGGCGTCGGAGAATACTCAGGCTGTATCAAGCGGCGATACTTACGGATTGAAGAGCAATATACAGGACGGTACAATTTTGCACTGCTTTGACTGGAAGTATAAGGATATTAAAGCGGAGCTTCCAAATATTGCAGCGGCAGGTTTTTCTTCTGTACAAACCTCACCGGCTCAGGTGGGCGCCGGCTCAGGCACCTGGTGGTGGCTGTACCAGCCGTTGGGCTTCTATGTTGGAAATAATGATTTAGGAACTAAGGCCGATTTGCAGTCACTGTGTGATGAAGCTGATAAATATGGAATAAAGGTTGTAGTAGATGTTGTGGCAAACCACCTGGCAGGTGATCATTCCAACATTCAGAATGATCTTAAGGACAGTCAGTATTGGCACCATACAGGCGGCGGCATTGATTACTTTAACCGTAGGCAAATACACCAGGGTGAAATAGGTATGCCTGACATTAACTCTGAAAACGAGTATGTACAGCAGTGCGTTCGTAAATATGTTGAAGAGCTAGCGGGTATGGGAGTAGACGGTATTCGCTGGGACGCTGCAAAGCATATTGGACTGCCAAGTGAAAACTGTAATTTCTGGCCGGCAGTTACACAGGGAACAGGCTTGTGGACATACGGAGAAATTCTTGATGACCCTGTAGCCTCTGATGGCAACCGAGACAATAGAGAATATGCCGAAAGCCTAATGAAGGAGTACACCAACTACATCAGTGTTACAGACAGCGGCTACAGTGCAGATGTTAGAATGGCATTCAGAAGCGGCACGGTTACTAAAAGCATCGGCAATTTCGCTGAGCGTGGAGTTTCCAAGGACAAGCTTGTTTATTGGGCAGAGAGCCACGATACTTATTCTAATGATAAAAGCGACGGCGAGTGGGATTCCTCACAGTTTATAGATCAGAATAAAATTGACCGAGCTTATGCGGTTGTAGCAGCACAGAATAAGGCTACTTCATTGTATTTCTCAAGACCGTCTTCAAAATCTAAAAATGATATTAAAGCAGGTAAAAAGGGCAGCACACACTATACCAGCAAGGAAGTTGCAGAGGTTAATAGATTCCATAATGAAAACGCCGGCAAGGCTGACTACTACAAGGCATCAAACGGCTGTGCTGTAGTTACCCGTAAGGATGGCGGTGCCGTTATAGTTAAGGGCACCGGCAGTGGCAAGGTTTCTGTAGAAAACGGCGGTGGTTATGCAAAGCCGGGTACATATAAAGACCAGGTTTCAGGCAACACCTTTACAATTACAGCATCAACTATTTCCGGTGAAATAGGTTCTACAGGTATTGCAGTTATTTACGACGCTAAGCCTATTCCAAGCATTTCTGCTGCACCGGGCACTGAAAGCGATACATATACCTACAAGACAAATACACTTTCAGTTACACTTAATGCTTCAAATGTAAGCAACGCTAAGTATTCTCTGGACGGCGGCAGCGAGATTGCTTACACAGACGGTACAAAGATTACATTGGGCGAGGGCAAGCCTTTTGAAACATTACAAACTCTAAAATTAACAGCAACTGATACTGCATCGGGTAAAACACTCACAAAGACATATACATTCTTAAAGTCGAACAAGGGTACTTCAATCTACTTTGACAACAGCTCATATAACTGGAGCAATATATATGCCTACATCTACAAAGACGATGGTGGCTCATCAAATGAGATTGCGGCTTGGCCGGGCGTACAGCTGACAAATAAATCAGCTGCGAACGGTTACTTTGTTTATGATTTACCTGAGGACTACGAGAACGCAAAGGTAATATGGTCTGACGGTTCAGGCTCAAGCTCAAACAGATACCCTGCGGATATGGAGCCGGGTTTGTCAATAGATGGTAAATCTCATTTGCTTACATCGGGAAATACTTGGAAAGAGTACAACGAGAGTGTAACACCAACTGAACCAACCACTCCTACAAGCCCAACTACACCGACTGCACCTCCTGTGAACTATAAATATGTTATAGGTGATGTAAGCGGAGACGGCGTTGTCACCTTGAAGGATGCATCACTTATTCAGAGGGCATTGCTTGGTAATCTTACACTTACCGAGAAGCAGCAAAAGGCGGCTAATATTGTCAACGACGGAAAAATTACCGTTGCAGATGTTGTTGCTGTACTAAGATATTTGGTTGGCTATGACAATGTTTACAAGATTGGTGAGGAAGTTACCGTCACTTCCGCAGACTGAGCAGCACTTATATAAAAGCCTGATACAGCAGTATACCCGTGTATAGGGCTTTTCGGATGTAACAGTAAATACTTAAGCGGTAGTTGGTTTGGTAACCAATTGCTGTAAAAAGTGATTTTTTGCAGGCAACAGCATATGCTGTTGCCTGTGTTATTATACAGGTATAAAAAAACCACCTGCAATGCAGGTGGAATGGACGGACTTTAGTGTCAGAATAAGTA